>ERZ795043.225-NODE-225-length-65177-cov-16.391020_pt1 | contig 65177 bp, 65 predicted proteins | sample MGYA00375127_ERZ795043 | MGnify/ENA primary metagenome ERZ795043 (study PRJEB30172, sample SAMN05518447) | compost metagenome | isolation source: Feedstock adapted compost from Newby Island compost facility, Milpitas, CA | place: USA:Newby Island compost facility... | reverse complement strand
CTATATTTATTGAAAAAGACATCATCATCGTATTTGTTTTGTTTCATTATAATTACCCCTTTCTATTTGTTCTTCTTTTCATTTCAAGTTGTATGCAAACAAAAACACCCTATCCTCCTACTTTGACGTTTTGTCTCGATATGCAATCAGAGTAATTGCATTTAATATGATAGTAACAGTGAGAAGAATAATAGCGGCAAACGCCGCAGCACCAGTAGTGTCCATAAGAGCAGACCAGTCCTCAATCTTTACTAGATGGTAGCCATAAAGAATCTGTAAACATAGTGAAATAGCACAAGCGCTGATGCTCATAATAGAAAGAAAAGCCCAATTTCTGTTGCCCTGATTCTTATATCGCATAAGATTGACAACAGGAAGTATCCAGGCAACTACTCCAAGCACTAGGCTACCAAGATTAAGCAAACCAATCATAACATATCCTCCTTACATGAAAAATTTGTACAATTTATTCTCAACAAATTCATATTTATCTATAACCCTTTATTTACAATTGTTCCAAATACAGTTCCCCTCAGTTATCATAGAAGACTCTATCAATAAATAATACTTTATTTATATAATGCTCTAAACTCTTGTAATGCTCTATTTAACGCCAAACCCGTTGACAGCCTTCGCTTACATTCCTTGGCTTCCAGTTCGTTATTAGTATTAATTTCATAAAATTTTTTATCGGCTTCGACTATATATGATTCAATTAGGCTTTGTTTATTTTCAACATAAAATTCGAATGCTATTTTCTCTTCCTCATTTTCATAGTATAAAACGACCTCATCAAATCTTCGCTTTGCATATACTTCTTCTTCATTCTCTGTATCAAATAGAAACTGCTGTAACTTATAATCAATACTATCCTTTAAAAAATATTTATATGTGAATTTATGGTTATGTCTCCATTCATCATAGCCTGCAAACCCCCATCTGGGTATAGGCGTTTCATACCTCCCACTATCCAGCACAACTAATTGAAACTCTTTTAATACAGTTTCACTACACATTATCTTTAGATTTTTATACATGAATCGTGAATTAGTTTGAGAATATACATAGAATTCACCTATATTCCTATCATCTTCATCATATTCTGCTTCTAACTTAAATTCAGGTTTATAGATATTATAGTAAGCATCTTCATTCTGTGCCCATTCTAATTTATTCTCCAATCTATTGGCTATCTGTACTAATGGAGGTTGTGTTAATCCAAATCTTTTCTTCCAAAGCATTTCTATTTGTTGTATACTTGCATTTTGGTTTATTGGAGTATTTCTATCCCCGACTCTTGTATATATGTAACCCTCTCTAATATTATTATATCTTTTGCACTTGGCCTTTAGGTAGTAAGGTACGGTATAAGAGTTAAATATAGTTAAGATATCAATCTCTTTTCCTTCAATTTCTATTGTATCCAAACGAACTTCAGGAATATTATCACCAGCAAAAACTGTATTTGAGAGCAAGTCAAGTATATCGACTTGTTTTCTTCTGTTTTCCTCACCTACACCAACTATTTCACCTGTATCTGATACGCCAATTATTAAATAACTGTCCTTATCATGTACCGTATTTGCAAAACAAAGGATATCATGTAATAATCTTTCATTATCTTTATGCCATTCTTGTTTAAAATCCCAATATTCCCCTTCTGATTTTCTATCAATTAAGTTTTTTATTTTTGATTCAAGACTTGTATAATTCATATAAGCCTCCTCTCCAAATCTATTAATTAAAAAATCCACTTAAGAATAACCGCTTCATTTTCATTTTAATACAACTTTATCCTTCATAAAAGGACCTTTTCTGTTTCTAAATTCCTTTACCATATCTTTTTAGAAACAGAAAAAACATGCCAAGTTCTTATAAAAAGTTAATAATGCTCTGATTTCTTTTCCTTTAGCCACACTTCCCTTGAATTTTACATATTCTATTCTTATTCTTGTATCAAGAAATATGGGTAAAACCTTTAATATACTCCAAATGCCCTTGGTTTTATTAGTTACACAATTCAAAATTCCCGTTTCCGTAACGTACCCTAAATGCCTTCGACAACGTGAAGATTTAATTTCGGGAATAACATTATTTCCATAGAGCCAACTTTATTATTACAGAACTTACTTTATTATCACAGAGTCAACTTTATTATTTCTATAGCATCCCCCTTATTCCTTATCCCAAAAATCCTTACCCCTAACTATGTATATTTAAAATAAACTCCGCTCCAAACCGAAATCCCTCAAACCCTTATCCTTTCTCGCCTTATGCCCATTTACCTAATTCTTTCCATATAATAAAGTCCGCTCTAAAATTCCATATTTTCATCCCATTTATTTACTTTTATTCCTTATTTCTTGTAACAATTTTTAAAATAAAGTTGGTTCTTTTTAGGGGTAAGGTGCAAGGGAAAAGGTATAAGGTTGCATTTTCTCATGTGTTTCTTCTAATCTTTTTATCAATTCCGGTATCAATATTTAAATCAATATAGTACTCTCAATCCCTTTAAAATCAATGCTTTAGCCTTATCTCCAATCTCTTGACCATAACAATCTTAGCCCTTGCCCCATGTCCCTTTATCCTAATAAAAAGCAAATCCCGCAGCAAATGAAGATTTCTCTTGCACTTACTACGGGATTTTGGAACGAACTTTATTTTTATAGAGCGAACTTTATTATTACGGAGTGGAGTTTATTTGAATTATACAGCTTTTTCTATTCTTTTTTGATTCAGGTATCAATATATAATACTCTTAATCCCTTTAAAATCAATACCTTCAGTCTTATCCCTTATACCTTAACCCTTTCAGCCCCTTTTACTTGCAAAAAGCAAACCCCGCAGCAAATGAAGATTTCTCCTGCATCTGCTACGGGATTTTGGAACGAACTTTATTTTTATAGAGCGAACTTTATTTTCCTGGAATCAACTTTATTTGATTTATACAACAACAACAGAGCCGTTCCCATTTGTCATTCTACGGTTACGCTTTTTGCAAGATTACGAGGTTTATCAACGTCGCATCCTTTTTCAACTGCCATGTAGTAGGCTAAAAGTTGTAGCGGTATTACTGTGATTATTGGAGCTACTTCCTCCATGGTCTTAGGAAGATATATAACTTTGCCAACAACACCCTCTAACTGTTTATTTCCTTCCATTGCAAATGCAAGTACGTAGCCGCCTCTTGTTGTTACTTCTCTTATATTGCTGAGCATCTTCTCAAAAAGGTGTTCCTGTGTTGCTAATGCAATGACTAATGTGCCATTTTCGATCAATGCTAATGTTCCATGTTTTAATTCACCTGCTGCGTATGCTTCTGAATGTATATATGATATTTCTTTAAGCTTCAAAGATCCTTCCATAGCGACAGCGTAGTCAAGACCTCTTCCCAAATAGAATACGTCTTTCGTATTAAAATGATTTGATGCAAATTCTTGAAGCTCATCTTTGTAATTTAATATGCGTTCTGCCTTCTCAGGAAGTTTCTTTAACTCATCGCAGATTTGTTTTGCATATTCTTTTTCAATTGTTCCCTTCTTCAATGCCAAATCTAATGCAATGAGGTATAAGGCTACTAACTGTGTCGTGTACGCCTTTGTGGATGCAACGGCAATCTCAGGCCCTGCCCAAGTATAAATTACATCGTCTGCTTCTCTCGATATAGAGCTTCCCACAACGTTTGTGATTGCTATTACTCGGGAATTATGTTTTTTAGCCTCTTTCAGCGCTGCAATCGTATCTGCTGTTTCACCTGACTGACTTACTACTATTGTCAATGTTCTTTCGTTTATTATTGGTTCTCTATATCTAAATTCTGAAGCTATATCTACTTCAACAGGTATTCTTGCAAATTTCTCTATAGCATATTTCCCAACAACACCTGCATGATATGCAGTTCCACACGCAACAATAAATATTTTCTCTATCTTGTTAATCTCATCCTTTGTTATTTTCACCTTGTCTAATACAATTTCGCCATCATTTACTATCCTACCTCTTAATGTGTCTTTTATAGCATTAGGTTGTTCGTGTATTTCTTTCAGCATGAAATGCTCATATCCGCCCTTTTCTGCCGACTCAACGTCCCATTTTACCTCAAATACAGATTTCTGCACATCTTTGCCAAATGCATCTATTATCTTGACACTGTCTTTCTTAATTATTGCGATTTCTTTATCATCAATGAAGTACACTTTTCTCGTGTGTCTCAATATGGCTGGTACGTCTGATGCAATAAAGTTTTCACCATCTCCAAGGCCAACTATAAGTGGAGCATCTTTTCTTGCAGCAACTATCATATCTGGATGGTCTTTTGAAAGTACACCAAGCGCATAAGATCCTTCTATTCTATCGAGGACTTTCATAACGGCCTCTACTATATCTCCCTTGTAATAGTACTCAAGAAGATTTGCAACAACTTCTGTATCCGTCTCTGATTTAAATGTATAGCCTTCTTCTATCAGCCTTTTCTTTAATGGCAGATAATTTTCTATTATACCGTTATGAACAACGGCAATTATCCCGGACTGTGACAAATGTGGATGCGAATTTATATCAGATGGTTCCCCATGTGTTGCCCATCTAGTATGACCTATTCCTATGGAACCATAAAGATTGTCTTTTTTAAGTGCTTCTTCCAGTTCACTTATTCTGCCTTTTGCCTTTTTTATATTTATATTGCCGTCGTTTATGACAGCTATACCGGCAGAATCGTACCCCCTGTACTCAAGCTTTTTAAGTCCTTCAATCAATATTGGCGTCGCCTGTTCATCACCAATATATCCAACAATTCCACACATAGTAAAATTCTCCTCTCAATATTTTTTATATTTAGTTTTCCCTGCTCAAACCGCTCTATGCCAATGGTCACCCATGGTTTTTCCGGTTTTTTATCGATCGCAGGAGACCGCAGGGCATCCGCCGATAACTCGATAAACCCTGTCCTCGTCAACTTAGAGTTTCCTCTAAGCCCAGGCGCTTTTATTCAGTTGTAAATGTCATGGGCATTCCCCCTTTCAACATTAAAGTCTTATAATTGTGTCAATACTTAAAAGCTTATTTAAATTTTATATTAATCAGGAAGTAATTATACCTCCTGTATTAATAAGCACCATTAATTAAGCTTTCTTTCAATCAAGCTAGCCAATTCTTTTGCCATCGATTCAATCTTTTCTTGATCTTTCCCTTCTACCATTACCCTGACTAATGGCTCTGTACCTGACGGTCTTATTAGCACACGTCCTTCGCCTTGCATCTCCTTTTCTAATTTATTTATTTCTCTGGCTATGTCTTCATCATCCATGTATTTGTGCTTTAATTCATTCTTGACTTTGGCATTTATCAAAACCTGAGGATATGAAACCATTACTCCTGACAATTCTGACAACTTTTTGCCGCTTGAGACAAGAAGTTCAGCAACCTTAAGCGCAGTAATCTCGCCATCTCCTGTTGTATTGTGGTCAAGAAATATTATATGACCTGATTGCTCGCCACCTATTGAGTAACCGTTTCTAACCATTTCCTCCAATACATATCTGTCGCCGACTTTTGTTTTAACGACATCTATGCCATTTTGCTTTAGCGCTATATCCAAACCTATGTTGCTCATCACTGTCACAACTACTGTATTCTTATTTAGTTTGCCTCTACTTTTAAGATGTATGCCGCACATAGCCATTATGTGATCTCCATCAACGACGTTACCTTTTTCGTCAACTGCAATTAATCTATCTGCATCTCCATCAAAGGCAAATCCCACATCGGCACCGGTTCCAGCTACAATCTCCTGCAATACTTTTGGATTTGTAGATCCGCACTTGACATTTATTTTTTCTCCATTTGGATGCGAACCATAAAGTATTACATCTGCACCTAATTCATGAAAAAGTATTGGTGCGACTGTGCTGCTGGCACCATATGCGCAATCTAAAACTATTTTCAAGCCTTTTAAATCGCAGTTTATGGTGGACTTCAAAAATTCGATGTAATCCCTCTGAGCACTTTTACTTTCTACCACATTTCCAACATCCAATCCTGTCGGAGTTGGTAAATCGCTATTCTCATTTATTATCTTTTCTATCTTGTCTTCTACTTCATCCGGAAGTTTATATCCATCTTTATTAAAAAATTTTATTCCATTGTACTCCACGGGATTATGTGATGCGGAAATGACTACCCCTGCATCTAAATTATAAAACCTTGTTAAATATGCAACAGCGGGTGTCGGTATAATGCCTGCATCTATGACTTCAGCTCCAACTGACGTAAGGCCTGCTGTCAGCGCACTCTGAAGCATATCACCAGATACGCGGCTGTCACGTCCTATCAAAATCTTTGGCCTTCTGGAGCATTCTGTTAGAACATATGCGCCGGCTCTCCCCAGCTCAAATGCAAGCTGCGGTGTAAGATCCTTGTTGGCAATACCCCTCACACCATCCGTTCCGAATAATCTTGCCATATAATCCATTCCTTTCAGTAATCAAAAATCATACGATAATATTTTATCACACCAATCAAGTCAATGCAATTTGCTATATTCTACCTTGAATTCCATCAAAAGTTTCTTTTATTTTTTCATGAAATACGGTATACTAATATGCGAACAAAAGTTTTAGGAACATAAGTTTGAGGAGTGCAATTTATGCGTCATATTCTGCACATTGATATGAATGCTTTTTATGCGTCATGTGAACAATCAAAAGATAAAAGCTTAAAAGGTAAACCGGTGGTAGTTGCGGGAGATCCTTCAAAACGCCATGGCATCGTCCTTACCGCTTCATATGAAGCTCGCAAATATGGTATAAAAACAGGTATGCCCAATTGGCAAGCGCGTACGCTTTGCAATGATGCAATATTTTTAAAGCCAGACTTCGACAGCTATATTCAATATTCAGTAAAAATGATAAATATACTAAAAGAATTTTCGCCTTTAGTAGAGCAATTTTCCATTGATGAGGCATGGGTCGATGTAACAGGCTGTGAAGACTTATTTGGCTCTCCAATAGAAATAGCTCATAAAATACAAAACAGGATAAAAGATAGCCTTGATCTGCCCTGCTCCATTGGAATCTCGGAAAATAAACTTGTGGCAAAGATGGCATCAGAATTAAAGAAGCCCATGGGAATAACGGAGCTTCCTCTCGAAAAAATAAAAGATATGATATGGCCACTAGATGTTGAAAATCTCATATGGATTGGATCCGCAAGAAGCAAAAAGTTAAAAAGCTTTGGTATAAATACAATTGGTGACCTTGCAAATACACCTATGACATTTCTCATAAATCTCTTTGGAAAACCAGGAAAAGATATTTATTACTTTGCAAATGGCATCGATTTAAGTCCAGTTAGGCCTTATGCAATAACTGCAAAATCATTCGGCAATACAATTACTCTTCCTAGAGATTACACAGATATAGAAGATATAAAGAGGGGCTTTTTATCTCTTTCTGAGATGGTTGGAAGCCGAATGAGAAAGCAAAATTTTATGGGAAAGACAGTTAGTATTACCGTGAAAGACAATAATTTCAAGTCAATAACCCGCTCTCGTACAATTGATTACACCGTTTTAACAGAAGACATTTTTAGCGCCGCCATGAAATTATTTAAAGAAAACTACGATACAAATTTTAAAATAAGGATGCTGGGTGTCAGTGTATCGAATCTTGTAAAAATTGATGAAAATATTCAGCTCTGTCTCTTTCAAAATGCAAAATACGAAAATTTAAAAAAACTTAATTACGCAATTGACATGATTAGAGATAAGTACGGATTTGACAGCATCTCCCGCGGATTAATACTTACAGGTGAAAAAATCAAGCAATTGGCGCCATTATCAGGAATGAAAAATTTTGATCCAAGACCACACAGCTATTTTGAATTTGGATAATTGATGAGGTTATTTAAAGCAGCTATTACCGCATTACCCATTTTTTCTAAAGATTCAGCTTTTTTAAGCGATAAATCTGGATATATACTTTTACCAACTGTTACAGAAATTCTTCCACTGCGCGGCAGATACTCTCCCATAGGTAGCACTACATCAGTTCCACTTATTCCTACAGGCACTATAGGAGACCCAGATTTATACGAAAGATACATTGCACCTTTGTAAATTTTTTTTACACTTTTATCCAAGGATATACCGCCTTCAGGAAACACAGCTATGGAATACCCATTTTTAAGCAGCTTAAGAGCACTTCTTAAAGCATTAACATCTGCAGTATTTTTCTTGATCGGAATAGTCCCCAGTGCATTTAACATCAAATTTAAAATTGGAATTTTATATAAATCCTTGCTGGCAAGAAAGAAAACTCTCCTATCAAGCGCATCTATCAATGCGATAGGATCTAAAATGCTCTTATGATTGGCTACAAATATACACGGTCCTTTCGGTATATCATCTATAAATTTTACGCTAAAACTACAAAATGAAGCAAGCAGCCCCGTTGTAATCATCTTTATCAAATTGTACAATATCATTAATATCACCCATAATTATAATAGATGACTTAGCAAAAAAAGTTCTCTATCTAAAATAAAAAAATCAATAAAAGCGAAATTCACTTTGGAATATAATTAGCGGAGATTTTTATTTTACAGCAAATTGAGAGCCAATAGACTCTTTACCTCTATTATATGCTTGTATATTTATTGGTATCAGTTTTTCTTTTCCTTCAAAGACTTTTTTAAAGGCATTTATTACAGCATCTTCGCTTACTATGTTTTTCAAACTCATCAATGCTCCAATCATTATGGAATTGGCAATCTTGAGATTTCCCATCTGATTTGCAATATCGTTTGCTGGAATCCTGTATACTTCAATGTCGCTCCTTTGAGGGCCTATGTCTATTAACGAACTATTTATAAGCAGTATGCCACCTTTCACAAGATCTTTTTCAAATCTTTCTAAAGAAGGTCTATTCATTGCAACAACTACCGTTGCCTCATTTATTATTGGAGATCCTACTGGTTCATCAGATATTGTAACATGACAGTTGGCTGTGCCACCTCTCATCTCTGGTCCGTATGACGGCAGCCATGATACATTTTTTCCGTCCATCATGCCTGCATATGACATTATAAGTCCCATTGACATGATTCCTTGTCCGCCAAATCCTGCAAATATTATTCTTTCATCCATTTTATTTAACCTCCTCCAAGGTGTTTTTATATACACCTAAAGGATAGTAAGGCTCCATATTGTCTTTTATACATTTAAGTGCTTCGTTTGGAGATAATCCCCAGTTTGTTGGACAGCTTGACAGCACTTCTATCATGGAGAATCCTTTTTTATTCAATTGCGCTGTAAACGCATTTTTGATTGCTTTTTTTGCTTGTAGTATGTGTTTTACATCGTATACTGATACTCTTTCAATGTAGGATGCTCCATCAAGCGTCGACAGCATTTCACACATTTTCACCGGATAACCGTTGTTCTCCGGTTTTCTACCATATGGTGTTGTAAGCGTTTCTTGCCCTATCAAAGATGTAGGCGCCATTTGTCCTCCTGTCATTCCGTATATAGCGTTATTTACAAATATTACAGTTATATTTTCTCCTCTTGCTGCTGCGTGTACTGTTTCTGCTGTACCTATTGCTGCTAGGTCTCCATCTCCTTGGTATGTAAATACAACTTTATCTGGATGTACCCTCTTTATGCCGGTAGCAACGGCTGGTGCTCTTCCGTGTGCTGCTTCTTGCATGTCGCAGTTGAAATATTCATAGGCAAATACTGCACATCCTACAGGTGCCACGCCTATAGCCTTGTCCAAAACTCCCAGCTCTTCCATCACTTCTGCAACAAGCCTGTGGACTATCCCATGTGTACAACCGGGACAGTAGTGAAATGGGATATCTGTAAGGCCTTTGGTTTTTTCAAATACGACAGCCATTATTTTGCACCCCCTGATATTTTTCTGATTTCTTCTAATATTGCGTCAGTTTCTGGTACCATTCCTCCTGCTCTCCCGTAAAAGTACACTGGTTTTCGTCCATTGACTGCCAGCTTTACGTCTTCTACCATCTGTCCCATGCTCATTTCTATAGATAAATATCCTTTGACATGGTCTACAGTTTTTTCAAATGGTTCAACTGGGAATGGCCACAGTGATACGGGCCTTATTAGTCCTACTTTTATGTTTTCTCGCTTTGCTAGTTCGATTACGTTTTTTACTACGCGGGCAATTGTGCCGTATGCTACCAGTATTATTTCTGCATCTTCGCAGTTTATCATTTCATAGCGTACTTCTTCTTTTGATGCTTTTTCGTATTTTTTAAATAGTCCTATGTTGTGCTTTTCTAATATTTGTGGGTCTAGCTCCAATGAGTTTATGATGTTTTTTTTCTTTCTTGTTCCCATGCCTGTTGTCGCCCATGTTTTTTCTTCTATGTGGTTTTCTCCTTTTTTTATGCTGTCAAAGTCGACAGGTTCCATCATCTGGCCTAACATACCGTCTCCCAGTATCATGACAGGATTTCTGTATTTGTCGGCTATGTCGAAGGCTTGTTGTACAAGGTCCGCCATTTCTTGTATTGTTGATGGTGCTAAGACGATTAGTTTGTAGTCTCCATGTCCTCCGCCTTTTGTTGCTTGGAAGTAGTCTGATTGTGAAGGTTGTATTCCTCCAAGTCCTGGACCGCCTCTCATTATGTTTGCTATTACGCATGGTACTTCTGCTCCAGCTATATATGAGATCCCTTCTTGCATTAGACTTATTCCTGGACTTGATGATGTGATTAGGACTCTTGCTCCTGCTCCACCTGCTCCGTATACCATGTTTATGGCTGATACTTCGCTTTCTGCCTGCAGGAATACTCCTCCTACTTCTGGCATTCTTTTTGCCATGTATGCTGTTACTTCGTTTTGAGGTGTTATAGGATAACCAAAATAATGCCTGCATCCGGCCTGTATAGCAGCTTCTGCTAATGCTTCATTGCCTTTCATCAATACTTTAGCCATTTTTATTTTCCCCCTTTGTCACTTTATAACCGTTATGACTGTATCAGGACACATGATTGCACAGAATCCACAGCTTATGCATTTTTCCATATTTTCGGGTTTTATCATCGCCGGATGATATCCTTTGACATTTAGCCTGTCTAGATCCATCTCAATTATGTGTTTTGGACATGCTTCTACGCATAGTTCGCAGCTTTTACATAAACTTTCATTAAAAATGACTTGTTTCATTTTTATCCTCTCCATCATATTTTATTCCAAGGTGCTTTCATATATAGGTCTATAGGGAATACCTCATAACCCATTTCAATGAGTCTTTCGGTAATATCTCTCTTTGCGGCAGTCATTTTAACGGGTATCCCTGTTATCCTAGACACCTCTTCTACTACCTTTTGCCCTTTTATGACATCTTCTATAGATGTGTCATATGATAGATGTGTGTTATTAACGAGATGAGTCACACTAATTCTTGCCGCATTTTCAACAAGTTTTATATATTTTATCACGGAATCTGCGTCTTTCGTAAAAGGCCTATTGACATTTACGATAAATAGGACTTCGACATCTTTATTGGATATGATGTTGTGATACTGTCCAAATGCAATTGCCCCTGCATCATCTCCGCCTACGTCAAACACAGCATACTTTTCTTTATCTTGAATAACACTGTATATATCTCTAGACAATGCTGGCATATCAGCATTCATGTATTTTTCATCAGCACCGATTACTTTAATGCCCCATTTGTCAAAAAGCTCTCTTCTCACCTCCCTAGAACGAAAATAAGGGTTTACTATATCGAGATCTACAATATCTACATCGTGTCCAGTTTCTTTGATATACCTTGCATAATTTATGGCTATTTCAGTCTTACCTGTACCATAATGCCCAAGAACAATCGTAAGTCTCTTGTAATCCATTATCATCATCCTTTATTTAACACACTCTCGTCCCACTGCTCACTAAAAGAAATAAGAAATAAATTCATTTTATTGAATATTTACATCTACAGTCTCTGGTTTTACTTTAACTATTTTTAGATTTAAATCCGTTGTAACATTTATTGGTAATGTCTGGGTGCCTGGTGAAGCATTTGTTACATCCACATACGCACTAAATTCACTTGGAGTCGCCGAATTTACTATATTTTCAGGGCCCGTCACTGTTATTACGACATTGGAATTTGAAACAGTCACGTTTTTATTGCCTGCCCCCTTCACATCGACATTACTAAGTGTGATATCGCTTGTAACTATTTTTTCAATATCGATATACACCTTTGCCGTACTGTCGCTTTTGACAAGGCTAATACCATCTGGAAGGTCAAAAGATACATTTTCAGTGACCGGTGCATTTTTCCCTGATATATCTATCTGCTTTGTATCAATGCTTTTTATAGAATTCAAGGCAGAATCTTCTCCTGTAACGTACACATACTCAGGCAGTACGCTGACTTCCGCTACATCATAGCCGTCCATTGGCTTGCCAAATATTTTAGCAGTTACAGGCACTCTTATCGCTCTATTTACATCTATCTCAACTTTGATATATTTAGGATTTAAATCGACTCCTTTGACTTCATTGTTATCGCTGTCTACAGCCTCCACTGGAACAGATATATTTACATCCTTTGACTTATTAGACATATCTACTTGAGCAATTACGTTTTTTACTAAGTTAACTTTGCTTTCCGGTCCACTAACTATAACTTCTCCGGGTGTCGATATAGCTGGCTTCATTGCATATCCGTCAATAACAGTGCCGTTTACCTTAACGCGAACAGGCATTTGCACTCTAGCTACTTTATCTACATCTAGCTTTATCTCAGATGGATTTGCAGAGACAAATGTCACATTTTTAGGCAGTGAACTAACCTGTACTGGCACGACATTTATTCCTTTAGTTATTATCCTGCTTACATCTGCTTCCACCTGTATATCAGAAGGTCTTACATTCATAACGTCGCTTCTTCTTCCCTTTATTCTAACTGTCACTGTAAAGTTCTTATCCCCAATTAATGTCAATCCTTTTTTATCAAGGGTATTCAAATTAACGATATTTACAGGAATATTGCCTACATCGTATGATATTTCGGGATTTTTCTCCCCCATAACATAAAGCCACAATATAAAGGCTAGAACAACTGAAAGTATCTTTATTGTAATGTTTTTACTCAGCATGCTTATTCCCCCATTTAAACCAGTTGGGTCCTTTGCTCTCTTTTACTTTGAACATACTTAAAAGAACTTCCTTCAATGTCTTTATATCCAAATGCCTAGAGATTCTCCCATTTTGAGCTAATGAGATGGTGCCAGTTTCTTCGGAAACTATGACTGATACAGCATCCGATATCTCTGTGACTCCTATTGCAGCTCTATGCCTTGTGCCAAGCTCTGTACTTAAATTCTGATTATCAGTAAGTGGCAAGAAACATCCTGCAGCCATAATTCTGTCGCCTCTTATTATAACTGCACCATCGTGAAGTGGAGTATTTGGTATAAATGTATTTATTAGAAGCTCGCTAGATATCTTAGAGTCAAGGGATATACCTGTTTCTATCAGTTCGTTTAACCCTGTATTTCTTTCTAAAACTATAAGTGCTCCTATTTTTGATCTAGACAAAAACTGAACAGCATCGCATATCTCACTTATGACATCCGCTATATCCTGGACATCATCGTTTATGATGAAGAAATTTCTCTTTATGAACTCACTTCTGCCAAGTGATTCCAAAGCTCTTCGCAGTTCCGGCTGAAATACTATTAAAAGTGCTATCACGCCAACAGTCATTGCATTGCTTAAAATATAATTGACTGTCCTGAGCTGCAGCCATTCACTTAACTTCGTCAATATTAAAAGTATTATAATTCCTTTAAATAACTGTTCTGCTCTCGTTTTTCTTATGACTAAGATAAGTCGATACATTACGTATGCTATTATTGCTATGTCAACAATATCATTTATTTTCATTGTCTTTATTATTTCTATAAGGCCATTGAACAAAAAGCTCACCTCTTGAGGCAAAATTGTAAACTAATTTAATTGTAGTACTTATTTATAATAATTATACAATAATAATTCGCAAAATCCTATAAACTTTAATATTCTATAGATGGAAAAAGTCATAGAATGACAATCATTCTATGACTTCCACAATGATATTTTTCTCTTCAACGCGCTTTATAAGAGGATTTATTACATCCCCGTGAAGCAATACTTCAAAAGCAGATCTTAACGATTTGCCTACTATAATCTCTGTAATATCGTTTTCATCCGCAAATTCAGCTAAAGTATCAGATATCTTCCTGCCCACTAATATAGATACTCTACCACCCAACTTCTGAGCCATCTCAAAGAGTTCAACTAAAATCTTGTGTTCTTTTAAATCTTTATATATATCGTTGTTTTTATTTACATATACAACACAAAATTCCCCATTTGTCTCTTTTGCTCTCTCTGCTCCTCTTTCAACAAGCCTTTGGCAACTCTTTTGAGGCGTCACGCAAACCATGATCCTGCTTTTTACCCCAGGCTCGTAACTTAAAACCATTAGCAAGCCTCCTATCAGGAGAAATAATACCCACACCAAATATATTATATATTTAAAAATACATTTATGTCAATCGAACAAATCATCAGATTTATTCATACAGAAATTTTTCTATTTCTGATATTCCTCTTTAAGTACTCTTTTATATATACAACATCGTCTTTAGATGGCTCCACATTTCCATATGCCAAATCGTTGTATACTTTTGTGACTCTGTCAAAATCTTTAAATCCAGCACTCATGACTCTTTCTTGATATTCTATAGTTGTTTCACTGTCGTCCTTTCTAAGACCTCTTTTCCCGAGATTTTTAAGTATTTTATTGTAATAATATACATATGCATTTTTATTAGAGTCAAGATACTTTTTTAGCAAAACATATTTAATAGCAGCCGCAATAGCTAATGCTAATGTTATAAGAAGCCATATTATGATTATGGTTGTATACATATTTCTGCGAGTAATTATATTGTTTCCTGCCTGGTTTTTGACGATATTATCTTGCATCTTATTTTGGTTGACATTGGTTTTCGGCATAGCTACATTACCGGTATTTGTATTTGGCTGAGTGGAAGATGGTGTACCAGAATCGGCACCTGCTGCTTGAGAAAATGTCTCGGAATAAATAGCTGTTGGCTCAAATGTAACCCAGCCACTGTTTTGAAAGTGTACCTCAATCCACGCATGGGCATATGATGCTTTAATGTCATAATTATCTCCGAAAATAGGTGGAGGAGGCATTTTAAAGCCTACAACATATCTCGCAGGTATCCCTATAGTCCTTAACATGATAACCATTGAAGTTGCAAAATACGTACAATAGCCTTGCTTCAAATCAAAAAGAAAATAATCGACAAAATCTCTTCCAGGTGGTGTTTCAGGAACATCCAGATTGTATTTATACGTATTTCTGAGATACTGCTCCACGGCTTTTACTTTGTCGTAATCAGTCTTCTTATCTTTAGTTATACTTAAAGCCAATTCTTTTACCCTTTCAGGCAAATTATCAGGATATTGAAGATGTCTCTTCATATCATCGCTGGCAACAGTTTTATCATTCTCTAAATCTTTGACACTTATGTCAGGTTTGTAATATTCAACAACATAAGGACTTTTTATCCTTCTCCCCATAGATATCAATGCTAAAGAGCTTTTGTCGTATATATTGTTAATACTTACATGATACGGCTGCCAAGGCGAAAAAATAATATTTGTATTCATCGCCACCGGATAAATTTCTAACTTTCTAATGGTGTATTTTATACCTTTTGAAAAGGCAGGTGGAAAATAATTGCCATTTCCAAAATTGTGCTGAATCTCAGAATTTGTCCATCTGTTGTTCTCATAAGTATCAAAAACTTCACCTCTTAAATATGTGCTTTCATCAGCCTTTACTCTCATAACAATTTGATCACTTACACTTTCCGGGCCACCCAAATCCTGAGAAAATGAACCAAAGTCAGTGCTAAAAGTCGTTGTAGTGCCTTCAACGCCTATACCATTTCTCCATGTTTTTGTGAATGGAAATGTAGTATAGAATTTATCATTCATTGATTTCCACACAACAGGTTGAAAACTTTTCGGAAGTGCGTATGCAATTGCAGTGCTTATAGAAGAAAATACAATTGATATTACAAGCAGGCTCACAATTGAAGCTTTGCCATTCCCAGCCTTTTGATAATAATTTATTGACATATTTATAAAACTTACAGCAATATAGAATATTAAATATGTATATGCTTTGTCAATGTAATTATACCATTGGAAAACCAATACCAATATACCAAATAGCATCGTTAAAAAATAACTCTTTAAGATGTTGTTTAAAAAAGTAATAGCCAATGCAACGACAAAAATACCTAATATAACAGTCGTCAAAAAATACCTGCTTGTCAATTGGCTAAATCCGTCAGGCCAATTTGTTTCTCCCATATATATGTAAAGCCAATTTATATATCTATCAATATCTACAACGACTTTTGTAAGTACATCCTTCTTCATGTAAAAATAGTATAAATCTACTAAAATGAACAATGAAAGAAATGCTATAATAAGTTGCGGCCGCTTAAAAAGAAATGTCAGTAAAGCAACCAATACGGAAGATAAAAATATGATACCAAGTATACTTACATTAAAGTTCAAGCCAACAAATATCGACAATGAAAGTATTACTGATAAGATAACAGTTATAATATATTCAAATATATTGAACTTTTTTGTGTATATCTTCATATTTATCTCCCCAAGAAATAATTTTTATTCCCAAATTATCTAATTTTCTTTTTGTCTCTTCTTCCAATGGCGCTTTATTTGTATAAAATATAATTACATTTTGATGTAAATTAATATTTGACAGCGTAAATACAGTGTTTTCATCAACATATGGTGTAATTATCGCCAATGTAGACTCTCTGGAAACACGTCTTATATTATTCAATAGTTTTTCATCGAAATCACTATCATAAGTCGGAAACAGTTTAAGAGTCAATAATTTAAAAATACTAAAATCTTTTATGCTTTTACATCTTACCAAAAGCTTGTTTGATTCATAATCAACAAGACTTACAGGTACACCATTGGCAAGGCAATATTTTGCAATGGAAAGTACACACTCTGCAGTTTTTTCATCTATCATACCATTATAGTCTTCTTTGTAATGCTGTCTATACAAATCCCATATTATAAAAACTTCATTTGACGCTGTATGTTCATATTCTTTTACATACAATTTCTGTAGTTTTGCAGATATTCGCCAATGAACCCTTTTAAGGCTATCACCGTCAATGTATTCTCTTAAATTTGATAGGTTTGTATAATCTTCGTACTGCTTATTTTTACCTTCAGCTCTACCTATTTCCGCAATTGCCGGCAGCTCAATCGAAATGTCGTATACGTTGGGATATACAATTATCTTATGCTTTTTATTAAACGTCTTTTTAACCTCAAATATACCAAAAGGGTCCCTTAATTTTATTTTAACAGGACCTATCTTATATATCCCCCTTCTTTTACACTCGATGCTTCTTTTTATTACTTTCTTTTGAAATGGATTCAAATTTGTCGTTATAGGAAAAAAGCTTTCATTTTTATCATCAATAGCTATAAATATCAAAGGTAGAAACAATTTATTTTTAATCTTTATCTTGTATCCAATTTTATCTCCAACATGGATTTCACTGTCTTTTATATCAATTTTTAGCTTGATTGATTCTCTACCTATTATGGAGTATAGAATGCTTAATAATAAAATTGATGAAAGAGCAAAGAAGATGTAATAAAGTATTTCTCCCCCAGTAAATATTGCAAACAGAAAAGATACCGTTGTAAATAACAATAAAAGAATAAAATTACGCATATTTCTTTACCACCGGAACTTTTGTCGCATTCAAGATATCTTTTATCACACTTCTCTCATCAAGGTTATTAAATCTCGCTTCATTTCTTAATATTATTCTGTGTGATAGAACTGGCACGCTTAAATATTTCACATCATCAGGCAGAACATAATTGCGACCTTCTATAAAAGCCTTTGCTTGCGACGCCTTCATCAAACTAATCGCCGCTCTCGGACTTGCTCCTAAAAGCACAGTCGATAAATTTCTAGTATTGTTGACAATCGTAATAATATAATCAAGAATACTGTCATCAACATAGACAGACTTTACTTCATTTTGCATTTTCAATATTTCCATTATCGACACAACAGGCTTTAAATCTTCAAGAGGATCTAACGCCTCAAACCTTTTAAGCATTTCAATCTCGTGCTTAATATCTGGATATCCTAAATTGACTTTAATCATGAATCTGTCTAGCTGTGCCTCGGGAAGTCTAAATGTACCATCGTATTCAATAGGATTTTGTGTGGCGATTACCATAAAAGGCCGAGGCAACATGTAAGTCTTTCCATCTACTGTAACCTGCCTTTCCTCCATTGCCTCCAAAAGGCTTGATTGTGTCTTAGGTGATGTTCTGTTTATCTCGTCAGCCAGCAATATTTGACTCATTATAGGTCCTTGTTTAAACTCAAATACTCCTTTTTCTGGATTGTAAATAGAAACGCCAATAACATCGGATGGCAATAGATCTGGCGTAAATTGTATTCTCTTAAAATCAGCATTAATTGACTTCGCCAATGCTTTAACTAATGATGTTTTCCCAACTCCTGGAACATCTTCTATGAGAACATGTCCACCAGATAAGAGTGCCACCAGCACCAACTTCACTTCTTCTGTCTTTCCTATTATTACTTTGCTTATATTGTCAATAATTTTAACTATCGTTTCCATAATTCCTCCATAGTTTTTAATATCTGTAATACACAAATATTTTATCCAAATTTTATAATTTCTTTACTATAAGTATACAAAAAAAAAATTCCTTAAACAAGGACATAGAAATTCAATCATAAATTTTCTTTGAAGTATCTAAGAATACCTTTAAATATAGCCCATGCAATTTTATACTGGTATTTTTCGTCATTTAAAAGTTTCTCTTCTTCCGGATTCGACATAAAACCGCACTCGATAATGACAGCAGGCATCTTTGCATGTCTCAATATGTAAAAAGTGCTTGTTTCTTTTGCCATCCTGTCGTTATTAGGATCTAAAGTTTTTCTTAATTCGTCTTGTATTATCTCTGCCAGAAGCTTACCTTCTTTTGAATTTTTTTGATAAAAAACCTGTGCACCTTTATATTTAGGATCAGGAAAACTGTTAAGATGAATGCTTAACAAAATATCTCCTTTTACATCATTGCCAGCATACACCCTGTTTTTTAAATCTTTCATTATATCGCTATCAGTTAATGCATCGTCTTCCCTCGTCATAAGTGCGATACCACCGCTTTCTTCTATTAGATTCTTAAGTTTGGAGGCTATTTCCAGGTTAAGCTCATCTTCATCTTTTCCATATTTCCCAGGCTTACCCGGATCATTTCCTCCATGACCCGCATCGATTACCACTATTTTATTCATTACAGGAATGTAGTTTATAGTTTCAATTGATTTATTCAAAAAACTGATAAGGAAGACAAGTAGAAGCATTAAACCGGCAAGTAACAGGTATCTATTAGGTTTCATCCACATTACTCCTTTATGTTTTTACTGGATATAATGCAATTTACCGTAATTTCTAATCACATTATAAAATATTCAGATTTCGATATAACTATGTCACCATAAGATTTAAATTACATATTATGATTAAGGAAAGGAGGAATCAATATGATTACTTTAGAGTTTACGTATGTTGTAAAGTCAGGTGATACTTTATTTTCAATTGCTAAGAAATTTAATACTTCTGTCGAATCGATAATATCGAGAAACAATATTGTAAATCCTTCCCTCATATATCCCGGTCAAACTCTCATAATACCTGTTACCGGAGTATACTATACAGTAATGCCAGGTGATACAGTTTATATTATAGGGCAAAAGTTTGGCATTCCATATGAATCGATAATTTATGTAAATAACATACTATATCCCTATACAATATATCCCGGACAAATGTTATTCATACCTGGTGCTAATAAACTTATGCAATCAGAGTCAGAAATACATCAAATGTATTATACACCACCGATGACTCCAATAGGAGAAATGTACGACATGCCGCCAACAGCACCTACACAACATATGCCTTGCCCGACTTATTATGTTGTACAGCCAGGAGATACTTTATGGAGTATATCAAATAGATTCGGCATTTCATTAGATGAGATAATAAGGGCAAATTATTTTATGGATCCTAATATGATCTACCCGGGTCAAACTATCATCATCCCATGTCCATCAAAAACTGTACCTATGCCACCTTCACCACCTGTATATGAACATCCAAAGGAAGGCAGAATGGTATACGTAGTAAAACCCGGTGATACTCTTTATACAATCGCTATGAGATTCAATACGACAGTAGATGCTATCCTGAAAGCTAATCCTGATATCCAAAATCCTTCACTTATATACCCGGGGCAGAGAATAATAATACCTGTTTCGAAAGAGTCTGAAAATAATGACAGTGCTCAAGCACAGAGTGAAAGTAAATCAGAAAAAGGCAGTGAAAAAACAGACGAAAATAGAGAGGAAAAAGCCAGTGAAGATAACGATGAAAAAGGAAAGACCATCCAATAACTGGATGGTCTTTTTTACTCCAGACTATCTATATATTTTTCTGCTACATAAGCCGCAATAGCACCATCTGCAGTAGCGGTTACTACCTGCCTCAATGTCTTCTTTCTGACATCTCCTGCAGCAAAAACACCCGGTATATTTGTTTTCATGTCTTCATCAGTTAATATATAACCATACTCATCTGTATCTACAATGCCTCTTACTAAATCGGAATTCGGGCTTAAACCTATAGCAATAAACACACCATCAACCTTTAGAGTGCTTTCTTCATTCGTCTTGACATTTTTTAAAACTAGTCCTTCAACACCGTATTCTCCTTGTATATCCTTAACAACAGTATCCCAAATGAATTCTATTTTAGGATTTGCAAATGCTCTATCTTGAAGAGTTTTTGTGGCTCTCAGCTTATCCCTTCTATGAATAACATAAACCTTTTTTGCAAATTTAGTCAAATAATTGGAGTCCTCCATAGCAGTATCTCCACCACCTACAACTGCAACTACCTGATCTTTATAAAAAGCTCCATCGCAAGTAGCACAATATGAAACACCAGAGCCTCTGAATTTTCTCTCTTTATCAAAGCCTAATTCTTTAGGTGTTGCTCCTGTGGCAAGTATTATTGCTTTTGCCTCATATGTCTTTTTATTTGTGGTTACCTTTTTTACTTTGCCTGTTATATCAAGGCCTACAACTTCTTCGTTATAAATCTGCAGTCCATAGCTTTTTGCCTGCGCTTCCATTTTATTTATTAGGTCAGGACCGCTAATACCGTCGAAGCCCGGATAGTTTTCTATCTCATATGTTGTTACAATTTGGCCTCCTACATACATTTGCTCTATCATGACAGTATCTAATTTGGATCTGCATGCATAGAGTCCTGCAGCAAGTCCTGCCGGCCCACCGCCCAGTATGATTAGATCGTACATACAATAATCACTCCTTATCACAATACAATAATGGAAGTAGTTCAAGACTACTTCCATTATTGTACCATATTTTTTTGATTTTACATAACGCCGGCTGGTTGTCTAAATTTATTTTTCGTCTCCTGTATTTCTTGCAGTTGTGCCGGCTTTACTGAGTACCAACCTCTTTGATTAATAGCATTCCATACTTGCTTTTGTTCTTCAAATGTTGAATTTAAAGCATTAATAAAATCCCTTTTGAGGCTTTCATTAGCAGCTTCAGTCGCTGCATGTGAAAGTGCATCGATAGCAAGTTTGTAATCGCCCAGTACTCCCATCATAATGTCTTTATCTGTCATACCTGCATTACTTATCATATGTACACCTCCTCATCCTAAATTTTTCACAATAGAGTTAAAACTATTTTGACATCTGCTGGCCAAATTCTGGCAAAGCGCTTTTAATTGCTGATCCTTAAGCCTCGTCGCACTATCGTTTAAACACTTTACCATATGCTCTTGAAGCGAAAGCACATCATCTAGATACATCAATTCTTTGCTTGTTATCTGTGGCAATTCAATTCCTCCTTTCATAAGTTTCAAATTTAATATGCGCATATTAAAAAAAAATATACGACGATGCCGTATATTTTAAAATTGTCATTTGATGTATCCCTTTCTCTTCAGTTTCTCGATGTGCTCATTCAACTTTTCATCAATATTTATACTGTATTGATCTTCCAAGACAAACATCATAGATACAGCTACCTGTGCAACATCTAGAAGTTCTTCTGAAATTTTCTCTGCCACATCCTTATTAGACATTGTTATATTTTCTCCATTTAATCCCCTGAATTTTCCTATTGCCTGTGCTAACTCTCCTGCTTCTTCCATAAGCTTCAATGCGGTAGACTCCAGGGAAGGCTTAAGGTTATTAAGTTGAGGTAAACTGATAGCTTTATACTTTGTCTCCATAATATCACCACCTTATGACTGTTTCCTTCTAGCTAAAAACTTTGATACTTCAGGTGTTTGTTCTTTAATGAGATCAAGCATTTTGTATGAAATACTTCTTATATCCCACTGGGCTTCCGGTGTACATCTTAAATTAGCAAAATGGTCAAATGCCCACAGATCTGCATCCATAAGTACAATCCTTCTATGTGCATTTGTAACGACATAATGACATACATTAGGTAATTTTTCAGACAGCTCCATGTACAATTTTTCGGATTCATCAATTGCCTTTTTTAATACATCAACACATCCAGCTTTTTCAACATTCGGCGGTACAGTATATCCATTTTCAACTGTAGGCTTATAAGCATTGAAATTAATCATTCTGTGCCTAAGCAATTGATGCCATGCCGCTTCACTTACTTTTAACTGAAATTTATACCTTACAGCTCTAAAAGGTTCTATCAGATGATCAAACTGATCCATCTTTGATGCTGCAGATTCTACTATATAAGCCTTTTCTTCTCTGCTGAGAGCTTTAACCGTTTTTATTATTCCATCAATAGGTTTTCCAGTGTATGAAAAGAGAATATGCATTGATAGTATATCAAGAAATGTCATTTCGCCGTTCTTACCTGTATAATCAATTAACTCAACATCTGATGTTTCCGAATCATCGTTAAAATTATAACCCTTAGCTATTTTCTCCATATCTTTATTAACAGCCAATTGATATTTTGACGGGCTTAAATGTCTCATCATGCTTGGTGCTATTTTTTCTGCTTCATTTATGATATTCTCTGCTAATATTTCCGCTTCTTTAGTACCATGAGATTGCAGTTTTCTTATTATATCTTGTAAGTCAAGAGCATTTAAGGCAACAGCAAAGCTGGTTTTAGCAGACAACAAGAGTGCATATCGAGCATCCTCAAAGGCTATTTTACTTATTCTATTTATGTAGGCTTTGTCACTTTCATGCTCATTCCTCTCGACAGTTGACTTTAAAAATTCCGTAAGTTCAGCTACAAGAGTTTCATATGCATCAAAAGAAATATTCCAAACCTTTATAAACTTTCCCTTTAAATCCGGATAATCATCAAGTTCTGGAGGAATTATAAACCTGTCTCTTGTTGGCCTTTGATATCTTTGGCTCCATTCAATAAACGAAGGCCTTTTATTCATCAGTTCAATGTCACCAGATAGGTATCTAGAAGTATCCTCTATGCACAAATGCATCAAATTCTGTTCTGCTATAGAAGAATGGCCGAACTTTTCTACCCACTTTTCGTGGAATGCCTTAGCTTTCTTTATTGCCACATCCATCGGAATTTCAGATGTTGTAAGAAAATCATTTATATCAAGATCGCCTGATGTTAGAGACTCTAATATATTTAACCTCCAGCTAGTATCCTTCCTGCTTACTTTCGAATTAATAGGAGGTATTATAAACTCTGGCAGTGAATGTATAAAATAAACCGGGCCGTATAAATTCGTCACAAATTTTTTTAATAGCCTTTCTTCACCTTCTGTCAATTTTCTCATTAACATATTAAAACTCCTCTCAAACTTAATTATATATAAATTATATCGTAAAAAGGGTTTTTGCAGTACATTAAAAGGAGCTAAATGAGCTCCTTTTTTTGTCAATATTATTTTCAGAATATAAAAATGGTGACCCATCCGCGATTCGAACGCGGGACACCCTGCTTAAAAGGCAGGTGCTCTGCCGACTGAGCTAATGGGTCACATTTGGTGGAGGGAGATGGATTCGAACCAGCGAAGGCAAATGCCAACAGATTTACAGTCTGCCCCCTTTAGCCACTTGGGTATCCCTCCAAGATTATTTAGCAAATCTCAACAACGACTTTTTTATTTTATAATAAATATCAAACATTGTCAAGTATAGTAAGCTTAAAAAAATCTTCATTCTATAGAATTTTTATGTCAGTTATAATTAAGGAGAAAGGCTGCTTAAAAGTACTAGAAGCAGCCTTTATTTTGCCATGCCATATTTATTTTAAAAGCAGTTTTTGTATATGGACATTACCTCTTCTAATGACAGCTTATATGGGTCAACCTGAAATAGTCCTCCCATTGTATCCATAGCATTCCTAGACAGCTTTTCTATTTCATCTTCTTTAACTCCAAAGCCTGACAAGCTCAAATCTTCCATTCCTATATTCTTAATTAATTTTTTTAGACCTTTTATAAAGGATATAGCTTGCTCTTCTTTAGTAGCTCCATTTATCTCTTCGCCCATGGCTTTTGCAATATCTACAAATCTATCAGGAACTTTTGAAGCCATAAAGCTAAAGTAAGATACAGATAGCATTATAAGACCCGCTCCGTGTGGTATATCAGGGTGATATGCACTTAAAGCATGTTCCATCGAATGATGCGAAATACATGAAGATAATGATTCTACTATTCCTGCTGCTGTGCTTGCCCATGCCAGTGCTGTACGAGCCTCAATATTGTTTCCATCATCGACAGCTTTTGGAAGATTCTCTGTAATTAGGCTTATCGATTGAAGTGCTAAAACATCGCTTCCTGGTTGATTGACAGTTGCGAGATATCCTTCAACCGAATGGAAAAATGCATCCATCCCTTGATACGCAGTAAACTTTGGCGGAATTGATACCATTAATTCAGGGTCAACTATTGAAAGTGTTGGATATGTATATTTGCACCCAAAACCAATCTTTTCATTTGTCTCTGTCTTCGTCACAACGGCCCATGGATCAGATTCTGTGCCTGTACCTGCAGTTGTCGGTATAGCAACTATAGGCAATGCCCCGTTTTTCACTTCCATACCTTTTCCGCTTCCGCCGGATACATAGTCCCAATAGTCACCAGGATTCTTAGCCATGACAGCTATAGCTTTTGATGAGTCTATGGTGCTGCCACCACCAAGCCCTATAACAAAATCACATTCATTCTCCTTTGCCAATTTTGCACCTTCTGCCACATGATCGGCTATAGGATTTGGCAATATCTTATCATACACTACATAATCAACATTGTTTTGTTTCAAATAACTTGTTACTCTATCTAAATACCCATGTTTTCTCATAGAATTTCCGCTTCCAATCACCAGAAGAGCTTTCTTCCCAGGCAATCGGACTGTAGCTAACTTTTCAAGAGTACCAGGACCAAAAATAATTTCTGTCGGCATAAAGTATGTAAAATTAGATTTCATATAAAAACCCCCTTAATTGGCATTTAAATTATAATTTTCACTACCTACATTTATTATGATATTACAAAAAGTAAAAGTCAATAAAGAGACAATATTAATTAGTTAAAAATATTAATAAACTTTAATTTTTACTCATATCGCAAAGCATCAATTGGCTTTAGTCCTGCTGCCTTGTTAGCAGGATACATTCCAAAGAACAGCCCTATTAAGAGGGAAAACGAAAATGAAATTATTATCGTGTTTATTGATGGGCTTACTGCCATGTTCATAAAATGCCCCATCAAGTACGATGCTATAAAACCAAAAATTACTCCTACTATTCCTCCAACTCCACTTATTGTCAGTGATTCTATCATAAACTGCAGCAGTATGTCTTTTTTCTTTGCTCCTAATGCCTTTCTTATGCCTATCTCTCTCGTCCTTTCTGTTACTGATACTAACATTATGTTCATAATGCCTATGCCACCAACTATTAAAGCTATGCCTGCTATTCCTCCCAGCATCATTGATAGGGTGTTGCTGACACTATTTACTGTTGATAAGAGATCTGATTGATTCAGTATTCTATATGCATTTTTGTCTCCTTTGAATATGGTGTTTAGCATGTTTTCTACGTGATATTGTGCTATGTTTACGTATTGTTCTTCAGTTGCACTTAGGTATATCTGGGTTATTCCTCTGTTTCTCTGAAATACGAACATTGTCTTTATTGGTATGAATATTGAGTCGTCGTACGAGTTTGATATTGATGATCCTCCTGATGCTAGTACTCCTACTACTGTGAAGTTGTTTCCGTCCAGCTTGATTGTCTTGCCCAGTGGGTCTGTGAATCCAAATAGATCGCTGGCTACATTGCTTCCTATTACAGCTACTTTCTGTCTCACGTCATTGTCTATTGATAGTATGAATCTTCCTTCTCTTAGTTTTAAATTTCTCAGTGCCATGTAGTTTTCGTTTACTCCGCTTATGTTTTCTTCGTATGATTGGTCACCGTACTTGGCATATGCGTTGGCACTCATTATTGGAGATATTTGCGATATGTACGGTGAGTCTCCTATTGACATGGCTTGGCTGTAGGACAGGGATGTGTCCATGCCCCTGCCCATTATTGATACCATTATTAGATTTGAACCCATGCTTTTTATCTGAGATGTCACTCCTTCTGTCGCTCCTTGTCCTAAGCTTACTAGTCCTATTACTGACATTACGCCTATTACTATTCCCAGCATTGTCAGAAATGACCTTAATTTGTTATCTATTATGCTTTTTAGTGACATTTTTATTGCTTGCATTAATGCCATTTTATGCACTTCCTTTTATTCATATATTTTTCCGTCCATGATTTTTACAGTCCTTTTTGCCTGATTTGCTACGTTTATGTCGTGTGTTATCAGTATTATGGTGTTGCCTCTTTCGTTTAGCTCTTTTATTATTTTCATGACTTCTTTCCCGCTTTGGGAGTCTAGGTTTCCTGTTGGTTCGTCTGCTAATATTAGGTGTGGGTTGTTGGCTAGGGCTCTTGCTATTGCTACTCTCTGCTGCTGTCCTCCTGATAGTTCTGTAGGTCTATGATGTATTCTTTTTTCCAGACCTACCATCGTCAATAGTTCTACTGCTCTATTGTATCTTTCTTTTGCAGGTATACCTTTGTATATCATTGGCAGTTCTACATTTTCTAGTGCTGACAGCTTCTGAAGGAGGTTGAAGCTTTGAAATATGAATCCTATTTCGCTGGACCTTAATTCGGCTAGTTTGTTTTCATTAAGCTTCCTCGTGTCGTTTCCATTTAGGTAGTATTCTCCTTCTGTCATGACATCAAGGCACCCTATTATGTTCATCAGTGTTGACTTGCCTGAGCCTGATGGTCCAACAATTGATACAAATTCTCCTTCATCGACGGTTAAGTTTATGTTGTCAAGGGCTTTTACTATATTGTCCCCCATCTTGTATATTTTTGAAAGGTTTTTTATTGTGATCACGTTTCTATTTTCTTTTCTATTCTCCATCATGACTAATTTCTACTCCTATTCCCACCAGATTGTTGTCTTATTATAAAACCAGCTCCTCCTGATCCTCCGCCAAAGCTTCTGTTTCCGAAGTTTTCGCCGCCAAAGCCACCGAAACCACTGCGATTATTATTGTTATTCGTCGAAGAGGTAGCGGCACCAAATATCAATACTTTATCACCTTCATTTAAACCACTCAATATTTCTATATACTTGTCATTGTAAAGTCCAGTTTGAACTTGCCTTATTTTCCTTACCCTTCCTCCATTATTATTTGAATTATTTTCATTGTACAAGATTACATACTTGTTATTTCCATTCGTCTGAACTGCTTCTATAGGAAGCAGCAATGTGTTTTCTTTCTGGGCAACAATGATAGAAACATTCATAGTCTGACCAAGCTTCAGCTTATCTGTATACGGCAGTGATACAGTTACATCGTACGATGCTACATTATTTTGTATTGTCGGTATTGATGATATTTCTGTCACAGTTCCTTCAAATGTCTCTCCTTGTAAATCATCTGTTGTAAGCGTTGCTTTCTGCCCTATTTTTATCTTGCTTATATCAGTCTCATCTATGGGCACATCTACTGAATAATTATTGTTATTTACTATTACTGCTGTATCAGATTGATCGGTAACAGACGAAAGATTGCTTACAGCGGTACTGCTGCTGTTGCTTGTATTAGAATTACCTCCAGAGCTAGCGTTCGAGCTGTAATTTGAACTGGATTGGCCAGACAGTTCATCACCTTCGTTTATATTCTGCGATATAATAACTCCGTCAATAGGTGCATAAATATTTAAAGAATTTATCTGACTTTGAATATTGTCATAATTGCTCTGTGCTTGCTGCAACTTTAAATTATCATTTTTAATTTGTATATCATTTACATCACTCGTTAAAGTAGCTATTAATGTTCCAGCGCTTACTTTCTGTCCTTCTTTTACATTTATGCTTGCAATCGTTCCCTGTATTGACGCTGTCACAGTATTTGAATTTTTAACACTTAATGTTCCATTTTGAATGGCTCTTTCATCACCAACATTGGTATGTACAGTTACCTGTGCTGTCATACCATCCGTCAATGCACCCGGATTTGGCAAGCTCACTGTAACATAATAATATGATGCACCATTAACAGGTATCGCTTGTGTTGATACATCCGTTACGGTTCCTTTTACTGTAGTATATGAATTATAAAGGTAAACATCTGCACTCTGTCCAACCTTTATATTATTTATCTGTGAGCCATTAAACGGAACTTTTATAGATGCATTTGAATAGTCAGTTATAACAGCTATTGCTGTTCCAGGATTTACATTTTGCCCTACTTTAACATTTATACTATCGACGATACCCGAATATGAAGATATTATATTTTGTTTTGAAATAGTATCATTATAAGACTTTGTATCGTTATCAAGTTGTTCTTGCGCTAATTCTAAATTTATTAAAGCATCTTGAAGTTGCTGGTTCAAATTGTCATCCTCTATCTGATATAGCAGTTCACCAGCCTTTACCTTGTCTCCTACTTTATGATAGACTTTTTTTACTGTTCCATTAGCTTTTAAAGTTATCACTCTCTTGTCCGCATCAAGATTCCCTGTCCCATCTATATGCATTGATATATTACCGCGTGTAACTGTTACATACGGCGTTCTTGCTACTGTTGGTGTAGACCTTTTTCTTACAAAATAATAAGTTGTACCTGCAATAATAATTAAAATTACGATGATGGCTATGTATTTTTTTTTCATTATTTTGACAACCTTCCTTTCATCTAAAATACATATAATATTGATTTTATATTAATTATATATAATAATTTTATCAAATAATTGAACAATTTGTTAATTTTATGTGGCAGAAATAAATCAAAATTTGTACTTGATAAAAATTTATTTTCATGCTATATTATATAAGTGTAGCGCTGGCATAGCTCAGTCGGTAGAGCAGTTGATTCGTAATCAACAGGTCAAGGGTTCAAGTCCCTTTGCCAGCTCTGGATTTTAGGATTTTAAAATAAAAAAAGTGCTTAAAAAGTGCTTAAAAAAATAAAAATGTAAAAGTGCTAATGCAAAAATGAGGGGGTATCCGCTAAAAGACGGATACCATTTTTATTTCTGTTCTTTAAATGGTATGCTTAAAATAGTATATCTTTTAATTTTTTTGTTGCACTTTCTTGCATGTCTGGCAGTACATGTGAATAAATATCTAGCGTTATTGCAACATTAGCATGTCCTAATCTTTCGCTTACTACTTTTGGATTTTCGCCTGCCATTAGTAGTAATGTTGCACATGTATGCCTTAAGTCATATAATCTTATATCTGGCAATCCCGCATCTTTTAGAAGTGGCTTAAAATATCTGTGGTTGATATTTGTAAGGTCAAGCGGTTTTCCCGTCTCTGTTGCAAATACTAACCCATAATCGATATATACTTCTGGATTTTTTAATTTTTCTTCCCATTCTTCAGGTTCAAATTTATTTTTGTCCTCGTCATAATTTAATGTTTCTTTCGCCATAAGCTTTTCTTCTAACTGGTTTTTCCTATGTTCTTTAAGGTCTTTCATAATTTCAGGCGGTAACGGGATCGTTCTTCTCCCGTGTTTTGTCTTTGGCTCTTTTAATTCCCATGTCTTCCCTACTTGGGATAATGTTCTTTGAATTATAATCCTATCATTTTTCCAATCAACATCATCCCATTTAAGTCCTAATGCTTCGCTTGGTCTCATGCCACTTGTGAGTAATAATTCAAATAACACGCCAAATCGATTATAAACGCATGCTTCTAAAAACTTTTTGGCTTGTTCTGGCGTCAGCACTTTCATTTCTTCTTGTGTACGCTTTGGTAAAGTTAAGCCATCGCATGGATTACGATTTAACATTTGCCATTTAATTGCTTGATCTAAAGCCTGTTTTAAAATTGTATGGGCATAAATTACTATGCGGGATTTTAAACCATTTTCGGTCATTTTATTGTACATGTCTTGAATAATCATAGGCGTTAATTTCGATATTACATAGTTGCCAATATAAGGCTTAATGTATATTTCTATTACTTTCTTATAACTATCATATGTTTTTAATGCTATTGAAGGCTTCTTTATTTCGATCCACTTATCAAGATAATCTTTAAGCAATATTTTATCTTCTTTTATAAATTCGCCAGTATCTAACTCACGCAATTTTTGCGTTAAATATTTTTGTGCATCTCCTTTTTTCCCATGTATAGTCTTATTATGATATTGCGGTATTCCTCTATCATTTACACCTATGCAAACTCTAACCAAATAAGTACCATTCCCTTTATCAATTATTTGACCTCTTTGCCCTTTTTGTCTTGCCATAATAAAATCCTCCTTTAAGCATTTTTTAAGCATTTTAATAATTTTATCCGCTATATATAAGCCTTTAAGGCATATTTTTATTGACATCTTATCAATTTTATTAACCCTTAAAAAGAATAGGGATCTTTAATCCCATTAGAAGAATAATTGCTTTTTAAAACTGTAGTTTTCTGTAGCATTATCTTGGATTATGGTTAAATATCATCACCTTTCCCGTTACTGGACTATCATAATATAGGCTTCTTACCAATCCGTGCAAACTATGTGCTACCTTAAGGTATAGCCATACTGGTGCTTGTCCTGTTAATGTTACATCTTCGGCATATGGCGTGCTTTCACCTGTTACCATTTCTATAACCTTATTGCAATAATCGTCTAATTTATCAAGCTTTGCAGTCTCTCCGTAAAGATCCTTAAGATTAATTGTTAACATCATTCTTCCTCCATTTCATCAATCTTTTCTGCTTCTTCAGGGAAATATTTTTTAAGAAGTTCATCATTTCTTGCTTGTAGGATCTGTTGCAATGCTTCTTCGTCTGATATTATTTCTGCATAATCTCTTTCGCCTTGCCAGTCTGACCCATGTATTAATACAAATCTTCCATCCTTAAGCCTTGTTATTCCTAAATGCCTTCCTGTTCCTCTACACCAATTGGATCCATCCCATAGGTCAAGATTGTTATTGTACTTTACCCTTGCTACTATGGTTTCACCGTCATAAACTGGTATTCTATGATTGTCGCCATTTAATGAGTGTACTGCCATTTTAAACATCTCCTTTTGATATATTTATTACTTCAATGTCTTTGGCATATATAACATTGAAGCTATTATATTTATGGCTTGCCTTAATGTAAGCCATTATTGGCTCTTTTACTTCTTCTAATGCGCCATTACCAACAACCAAAATATCATTTTTGTGTGTAAAGATATAAACCATTTCGCCATCATCTGTATATAATGTCTTCATCTTATACCCTCCAATCTATGTTCTAATGCCCATTTACCTTTAAAGCCTGTCATGTCTAAAATCTGTTTCAATGTTTTATAAACTTCATCAAGCTTTGCTACATCATCTATGCCATTAATTTTTTCCTGTATTCCTAGCAAACTGTATCGTATCAACTGTTTATAAACTTGTTCTTTACTCATTGTTTCACCTCCTAACATGTATAACATTTGATGTGCATTTGCCATTTTTTATATTTTGTAATATCTGTAATGCCTGTTTATGAATTTCTATATCTTTTTCATTTGTGTCATGGTCTAATTGCCATTTTAAGGCCTCAATCTGCCTATCTATTTTATTCATTCATAACATCTCCCTAACTCAATATAACTAATTAAGTTTTATTAAGTTTTATTAATACTTATTATAATCTTTTATATCTATATGTCAATATGTTTTATTCAATTTTATTAATTTTTATTGCTATGAATTATAACCTATGCTATCATATTAAATGAGGTGATTACTTTGGATGAATATTTTACAGTCAAAGAAGTAGCTGAAAAATTAAAACTTAACATTATGACGATATATAAATGGATTAATCAAGGAAAAATAAAAGCTGTTAAACTTGGCGATACTTGGCGCATATCTGAAACTGAAATAAATCGAATACTAAATGAGAATAAAAATATATAGTTTTATTATGTTGTATTATAATTTATTATAATGTATTATACTAAATCTATATTTCGTATAATTAGATTTTTATTTCCCTGTAAGGCTGATATATCAAGGCTTTACAGGTTTTTAAATGTCTAGTTTTGTCTAGTAGGATAATAATACTTTGTTAAATTTTTAACCGCATATATAATTCAACCAACGATTTTTTCCGCTGGTAATAACCTCTTTAGAGGGAATAAACCATATATTTTTTTACCGAGTATTTTGCGAGTAATTTCGTTCACTCACCTCTTTAGAGGGGATAAACCTTAACTTTCATCAATTTGATGAAAGTTGTAGGTTTTTGTAGGTTCCCTAATCTGTGAAATCAACTCTAATGCTAAAAGTGTATAGCTAGAAGGCATATAAACGCTATAAAAATCATCAAAGGTATATTTATATGTCCTGCTGTTTATATGCCCTTTTATAGTCATTTAAAACCGCCTTTTTGTCTAAAAATACTCGTAAAATACTCGCTTTAACGTTAGCATTTCTTATGCAACCACACTTTTAGATCGACGAATTTCGTCGTTTTGAATATGTTAGCATTTGTTAGCATTTACCACACCGTCGCATATAATTCATTCCGGGTTATTTGAAACTTTGCCCGCCGGTCTCAAATGTTATGCGTTCTATGTTATGCCGGGGGGTATTATGTTTTATTTCGGGAATTTTTTTTAAGCGAAACTGCGCTCGCCGGTCGCTATGTGTCATCTCAAACTTTTTGATATGCCTATATGGTATGATCTTTGCTTTGTATGCAACATTATTGTCTTCCTAACAAATAATTTTGCTCTGTTTTTGCTCTTGCCTTGCTCTCTTTGCATGCAACATTATTGCCTTTGTAATTAGCTTCTAATCGTTGAAATAATAGGCTTTCATTGCTTTTAAAAGATCGTTATTTTGTTTCATTTTGTTGCATCAAAAATGTTACTGTATTGTGACTATTTTGTTACTCTTGTTACGCTTCGATCCCTTTTAGGCTGTTAGTATTTTTATACTAGCAGTTAAAACACAAGTTTTCACAAGTTTTAGGCATTGCAAATATGCAATACCTTTTTTTACCGTCAGAAAAGTCAGATTACACACTTTATAACCGCTAATAAGCCTTAAAGCCTTGTATATCAAGCTTTTCAGTATTTTAAAAAGTCTCTGCTTTGTGAAATTTTGTGAAGTTTTGTCTAGTTTTTGTCTCCCTTTTGTCTCCTTTTTGTCTCTTTTAGGACTCCGAAATCTATGGATAAATGTTAATCTAGATGTTCAACTTTAGTCACTGTGGTTAAAGTTGAACAACTTTTAAATAGCAAAATGCCTTAAAGGCTTGATACATCTATGTTTCAACTTATCAAGCCTCGATTTTTTTCTGCATTTTTCGACTTTCTTAATTAAAGTCAATATCTGCGTTAAACTCGTCTATTAGCTTTTTAAATTCTTCTTCATCAAATTTAAAGTGTTCATCAAACCACTTTTCATCAACCATGTCTTTTAAAATATTGAAATCGTCATCTGATAGTTTTTCAATCTCTTCAAATATCCTTTTTACTTCTTCGCTAGGTACTGCCTTTTTCTTTTTTGCCATACTTTTACCTCACTTTCACATTATCGTTTTTAATGATCTTAAATGGCTTTTGCTTTTTAATCGGCATTGTTTTTCCTGTTTCACTATCATATAAAAACTTCTTGCCTTTATCGTCTGTGTAAACTTTATAGGTCTTAATTCCCATCATGTTAGCAAATTCTTCTGCAATTGAAGGCTCGCCTTCCATCTGTCTTAAATGGCTCATAGTTAATAACATTTTTACAACAAATTCGTGAATATCGTCATTCACATATTCCCATAAGAAGTCCAATATCTTATCCCCTATAGGCAGATCAAGGTCAAGTGTTTTTAAATAATCTATTGTATAAAAGTAATCCTTTGTATCAAATTTATAGCCTTTATACTCCTTTTTTATCGGGAATATATTAATAAACTCCTTTGGCGTTATTGTCGACATCATATCAATTATTGAATTTATCAGCTTAAAGTTATATATTAAATCTTCATCTAGGTTCTCATCTCTCATTGCATTAATCATCTTAACGCCATAAAATATAGCCTTTTTTATAATAGGTAATGTATCTTGACCTATTTGATATGCCATTAAGGTGTTAACATAAGCTTTTTTATATATTGCAAAACTTGCGTTCATTATAAATCACTCCTTCTTTACTACATAGGCGTTTAATTCTTGATCCCAATAGATAGAATTTATATCTACTTCATACTTTTCCGATAGCTTCTTTGCTTCTCTATAGCTTTCTACGATCTCATCTATCACATTTTCAAATTCTACCATGCCATCATAAAGAAGCGTCATATCTTTAGCTTTAAATGATCGATTTACCTTATCCATAGCTTCATCATGCTTTTTATTAAGTGGCTTATTGTGATCTTCTATCCATGTAATGCCATAAGTACCAACACCTTTATGCTTTTCTTCTATCTCGTGTAACTTATCTTGAATATATTTAAAAGCCTTTTCTTCGTCCCATTGGTTTAGCTCTTTGTATTTTTTCTTTATCTTGTCTACTAGGCTGTCATGTTCCCAATAACTTTTATGTTGTTCCACTATCATAGCCCCCTTTTAATTTTTATAAAAATATATCTGCGAAATTAGGGAAAAAAGCGAAATAATAGATATATAGCGGTTTTCAAGTCTGTTTTATATTGTGAATTAAGTGCGAAAAAATGATTAAAAGATAAAAGGCAATTTAATTAAAGCATGTAAATATTCAACAAAAAATAATTCAAAAACTTTTTTTCGCATATATTGCGCAATTTTTTAATCGCTTCAAATCCGCTTGTAAACTGCTTTTTCGCCTAATTCGCTTTTTTCACAACTATACTCCATATTTTTTTTGCTCTGCCTTTTGTAGCCTGTTTATCACAAATTATCTTATGTTCTTTTGATAATTCCCCTAATGCCTTTGAAATTATTTCTGCATTTACATGCCTTTGAAATATTTCGCTGTTTATTTCTGTCTGTGACATTGGTCTTTTTTTAAGACCTTCCAATATCTTTATCTTAATTGGATCTTCTTCTTCATCGTCACCAAAGAAGTATTCTACTGATTGTTTACATCTTTCCCATATAGCCAACGCCGATATAATATGTTCTGGTCGTATCTCTTTTGATTTATCTAATACTGCATATAACATTGATAGCCTTAAAGCCTGTGCTTCTGCACGTCCTAAAACTTTACCGATTATTCCTTTTTTAGCGTGCCTTAAATCTTTATATGCTTCTGCCCATATAGCTTCAGCTTCATTATTACGTTTGAATTTCCGCTCTTCTTGTTTTAAATGCCTTACCCAATCCAAAACATCATTCACTTTTAAAACTAAATCGTTATATATTGCGTCTGGTATTTCTGGACCTTCTGGTAAAAGTTTATTGCTTTGTATGCAAACAAATAGAAACCTGTTTGCAAACCCATTAAATAGATCTACATCTGCAAGGTATCTATCTAATTCTTCAGGTGTTATATGCCCAATAATGCTAATATGTGGTTCTGTAGCTTTTATGGCATTATTTTTTTGAAGTCCTTGAAGGTTTTTCCCATCCCATGCTTGCCTTATAGCTGGTGATAGTGTGTTACCTTCTCTTTGCATTACACGCAAAACACTTGCAAATTCACCTTCAACTACCATTAGCCTTTTATCCTCTACTCCTTCATCTATTAACACTGTTTCAACCTCATGTGTTTTTCTATTTGTTTCTTTCTTGTATATTGGATCTCTGACGTGGTATGCTAAACCTTCACCGCTTACCAATCCGCTTTTATTGCAGTTTTTTGCCCATTGCGGATCAACTCTATTAAATAGTTCAAATATGGGATCCCATGATGTGCCTTTACGACCTGTAGAAGTATCCCCGATTAACAGTGCATCAAAGTTTAAACAATGTTTTGTTTTGTTTACAATAGTGTAAACTTGACGTCCTACTACATTCCCAAACGCTATCAAAAAATTTATCAATAATGCGTTTTTGTCTGCCTCTGTATATGGTTCAATGGCTCTCACTACTTCACCTGCTAGTCCTCTAAAGGCTTCTTCTTTAAAATCGTCAGGCCACGGTACCGCTTCCTTTTGCAATTCTTCTTGTTCATCTTGTTTATTTTGTATTGGCATATTAATTTTAGTTTCATGTGATCCAATAAAAATATTTTCTGCATGTGCTTTTCTAATGGCTTCAGCTATTTCTTCTTTGCTTTCCATTTTTCCACCTCCGCTATTACATGAATTTTTTCTTTTGTACTGCCATCTAGCAGGACATCAATCCAATATTGGACTATGTCCTGCATATGGCATGCTTCTACAAATTCGGGAATATCCATATCTTCAGGTGTTTCTATAGCTTGCTTAATCTTTGTATATAATTGATTAAGCTTGCAAAGATAATCGTATATTTCATTTGATTTTTGGATATAGCCCTTATAAAGCTTGTCTATTTTCTGCCTTTGTATAACTTTCTTCTGGATCTCCTTATTAGGCTTAATTCCCAATAAAGGTATGCCAAAGTCATAAGATAACTTTTCAACCGCTTCTAATGGTGTTAAATTGAAATATCTTGAAACAAAGTCTATTACATCGCCATGTGCTTGACATCCATAGCAATGATAGGCTTCATCATAAATTGCCATAGAAGGATTTTTGTCAGCATGGAACGGACATAATATCCAATAACGTGAGCCTTTCTTTATAGGATTAAGCCCATAATATTCAATCGCCTGTAGAAGCGATATTTGCGATTTGATTATCTGGAATTTGTCGGCTACAATGTTATTAGAATAATTATATCCGTCCTTTGCCATAGATTTTTCTATGGCTTTATTATTACTCATCATTAACACCTTCGCTTAAAAAATCGTTAGCTAGCTTATGACTTTTGGCATTAGAATTGATTTTTGAAGGTCTGTGACCTAGCCTATAAGGATATAAAGGACATGTCTTTATCGGACATTCCTTTATCTCTTTAGGCTGGTCGTTACTGCATTGTAGGCATTTCTTCCTAATAGCCTTAATAGGTGTTAGCATTTTTAAGCCTCCTTTTTCCATCCGCCATCAAATGCTTTACCGCCATTGTCAATCCATTCTTGTAATTTATCGGGATCTACTCTTAATTGGCGTCCTATACGGACTATAGGAATAATGCCTTCCCTTGCCAATGCGTATACTCTGTCCTCCTTTAAGTCAAGTATTCTTGCTACCTCTGGCAGTCTTAATAATTTTTTATCCATAATAAAAACACCTCCTATGCTCATAATAAAACATAGAAGGTGTTCAAATCAGGAATTACAAATTTTTTATCTAATTCTTACATTTTCTTACAATTTGCTTCTTGGTTCTAGTCCTATCATTTTGGCTGTACCTTTTAAAGCTTTTTTTACTGCATCTAATCCTTTATAAGCCTCACCTTTTGGATCTTCATCGCCAATCTTTTGAACTACATCTTCAGGTTCAATGCCCTGAACTTGATACCATACAAACCACTTAAAATGTTCATCTTTACGCTTTTCCTTTTCTTCAATATAACCATTATTTTTAAAAAATTCTTCTGTCCTTCTCCTATAGGCTTCTTTATAATATCCATATAATTTATCAATTTTCTTCTTAAATTCACTCCATGTTTCTTTTCTGGGATCCCATGCGATAGGATTTGAACTTTCATTCCATGATTTATGATACATCATAAATAAATTTAAACTTCCATTAATTGTGTCAAAATTATTAAGCATATATTCAGTATCCCCATTCCTTATTTTTTCACATTTTGCAAAAAAGTCAGTATTTTTATGCTTTGCTTCATCAATCATGCTTTCTATAATAATACTTTTTATTTTGTCATACATAGAAGGCATTTCATAATAAGCCAAATCTTGAATTATATCATTTAAATTGCTTTCTGCCTTTTCACTAATATAATTTCTCTTTTGTATAATGTTTAATTCCTCTTGAGGTGCAAATACAAAAGGGTATATCGAATTAAACTTTAACCTTTCTGGCGTCTGTTTATCATTCCAACAATCAAAAAAAGGAATACTATTCGATAAACTAATATAATTTTTATCTTTTCGTTTTTTTATTATTTCTTGTGGTATTTCTATACCGTACAAATATAATTCCTTCAAGTATTTGCGTTCCTGCGATATTTTATATTTGCTTTCGTAAATTGTCTTGAATATTGCAAAAAGGCTTATTACAATATATTCCATATTGTTTAAATTATATTTTTCTGCCCACTTTAACAGCGCATTGGCTGTTTCTTTGCTCATATTTTCAATATTATCAACAATGACATTGTTGAAGGTATAAAAAAAAGTTATTTCTTCAAGTATTGTCAACGTTCTAATTGATGTAATCTCTTCAGGCAATTTCATATTTTTCATATACGAATTTGCCAATTCCTCAACCATCTTAAATTCATAACTATTTCCGTCTTCTATCATATGGCTAAAGTCTCTTTCAAATTGTTCCTTTATAGGGTACAAATCATTAATTACTTCTGGTGCTAATATTTCGACATTGTATAAAAATTGCAATATCGCTTTGTATTTGTAAAAAGACGTAATTATGTATCCATTCATGTCTTCCTTGCTAATATAAAGCGATTTTATCATAATATATTATCCCCCTTGCTTCCCCTGCAAGGTTAGGATATAATGTTTATGGTGTTTAAACATAATCCTTGACCTTGCAAGGATTATTTTTTTATATCTTAAACTATTTCAATACATATTATACCATATACATACATTTCAAAGGTATAAAACTTTTTTAATAGTTTAAAAACCTTAAGTTTTACTAACTTCAATATGCTCTGTGGATTTTTGTACACATAGCTAGATCAAACATCTATTTTTCGTATACCTAATACGGGTACAATCAATTTTTAGTGCTTAAAAAGTGCTTAAACTTAAAAAAACTTAATAAATTTCAAGTAATTTAACAAAATATTACAAGTGCTTAAAATCCAGTTGTAATGCGTCTTGAAGGTACTTAAGTAATATCAAAAACAATCATAAAATATACCAAATTTCGGATTCGTAATCAACAGGTCAAGGGTTCAAGTCCCTTTGCCAGCTCCAGCTTTTAGAACATCAAAAAGCTCTTTGATTGCGAGTTGATTACGAATTGAAAAAGTATAGAAGATAAATTCATGTTGTAAAAAAAATCCTGCTCATAGCAGGATTTTAATTTTTATTAACTTCTAAAGATCAATATATGAAAAATGTAAGAGAAAATGTTAATATTTAAAATCGCAAAGATACTTTTCAAATTATTCAATGTTTGCTTCGTTCTTTAAAATTGTATTTATAATAGAATTACATAAGTTAATAATTTTTTGAGTATCAATTTCACACTACTATTATCCTTTCTTGGCTGTACTAATAAAATTAAATTATACTTAGATACGGCAATTAACTAAAACAAAAAACCACAAATTATTGCTAATAAATAATTTAGAGAAATTAATTGCATCAAATTTTTTTGAAAGAAATTTTGGTAAAAATAATGGAAGATCCCCCTATTTTCTGATAATATATAAGTGATAAACTCAATAAACTATCAGAAAGGAGAATCTTCATAATATGAATTTATCACTTAATACATCAAATGAAAAGGGGTTTTTAAAAAATGCTTTTTGCTTTGTAGCACTTTTTTAAAAAATTTACTAAAAAACTGAGGCCTAAAGAACTAAACCCCTTTTAATTTTTTCACTCGGAGATATTTTCTCCTTCAAAAAATATATAAACTCAGAGTCTATGTCCTCATCTTTTCTGAAAAAGACAATAACCTCCTAACCCTAAACCCGCCATTAAATGACAAGGAAGAGTTTTTCCGCGTGTCACACCACATCCTCGGCAATGTTTCATTGCATTCCGCAGGATGTTTCTTGTACCTTTTTTTGTGGATCATTTATTCAAATCTCTGTAGATTTTTTATGCCGTTTTTACCAGGCTTCTCATTTTTTCCTGCTGCTTTTCTTTTATCCTGCCAACTGCCATAGCAAGCATTATACATAATGCAATCCCACATCTTACTGTCATTTTCTTTTTACCTCTTATGTAATGCTTCTCGAATCCGAATGTTTCATCTATTCTGCTATTTACTCTTTCTACTGATGTACGCTTGTTATAGTACTTTTTCCATTTGTAGCTGGCACGGTCTATTGGTGTGAATATTCTCCGGTCTACATCTAGCTTAATTCGGATTCCTTTTTTCGCAGAACACCTATCTATGTATTTACATTTTAATCCATACTGTTTTGCAGGGCATAGTTTTTTTAATGTCTTCCTATCTTCTTCAAAACCTCCTACTGCCATTTCTCTCTTTTCGCCTGTATCAAGACAATAACAGTATACATTGCCTTTATAGTTATATACTACGTTCTCATGTCCTTCTAACGGCCTTGTCCCGTCAGGATCTTTCCATTTGTTGCAGATATCTATTACAGGCTTTATTTTGTATTCATCCCATAGCTTTTTTATCAACTTTGTATCATCATAACCACGGTCTGCTTCCATCGTTTCACACGCTTCAAGTATTTCAGGTCTTTCTTCCGCTATTTTTTCAATCATCCTGTGTGCTTCTTTTACATCAGCTTGAGAAGCTTTTGTTACACTGAATGCCACCGGCAGTTCGTAGTTAGCATCCACTATTAGGTGCAGCTTATATCCAAACCATTTGACTATTTTTTCCCAAGCAGTTCCGTCTTCCCTGATTCCTCGATACTCCTTTTTGCCCCAGTCGGCATCTTTGTCCCTTCGTCCATCAGTTTTCCTATTTTTATTCTCTCTTTTCGCCAGTGATTTTATTGCCTTACTGTCTATGGCCAAATCCTTGCCAAAGTCTGGTATAAGCCTTTTTAGCTCTTCTACAAGTTTTTCGAATATCTTGTTTATTTCTTCCTCATGTTCATAAAGCTTTTTTAAAAATCTTGTGAATACCCATGCTGGTGGTACTATTTCCGTCTTCTTCTCACCTCTATATTTTTTTGTTTTTGCAGTGTGAAATCCACACATAATCCTTAGTTGCCCATTCCGCGATAGCTCTCGTCTTAAGCTTTCCACGGATATATGTTGGTATACTACTCCTGCCAATATGGCATTCCACATTGCTCTCACGGGATAATCATCTCGACCGTTCTTGCGTTCTTTTTCAAGCTTTTCCATCAGTTCTTCATCGGGCATATACTCTATTACCAATCTTAATCTTTCCAGATCGCCTAAATTTTCAATTTCATTCCACACAAATAGTGTTTGTTGTGGTATAATAGCCATATGTGAAACCCCTTTGCTTTAGTGTTTATTTTTGTTTTCAATTACCATTTTACACTATAGAAAAGTGGGTTTCACACTTTTAGAGAAATTTTTTGTTCCTGAGTTTAATTTTTACGTTTTACATTTTTCATGCACTTCAAAGTTGCATTTCTTTACGTTTTTTTGGGGTAAAATTATTTTGTTGGCGTCTTAAAACATACTATTTTAGCACGTTCCTCAACATCGCAAATAACTCAAAAAATATTTTGCCAGCAACTTTTGATAATTCATCGGTTTCAAGTAATGTATCATTTGCATACATAGATGCATTTAAAAAGAAAATAGGCTTTTTATAATTGCTTTCAGTTAATTTGTCATTCAGAAAAGCACCTAATTCAATATTTCAAACATCCGAAGTTATTGATTATATAATTGATTCAGTAATACTGGGGTATACTTGCTTTTTACATACGGATGAACTTCGAAATGATGCTGTATATGCCAGCATAAAAGGTCATAAACTACCTAGTGAAAAAGTCTGTAGGGATTTAGTCAAAGCCATGTCAGGAAGCTCACTTAAAGAGCTGAAACTTATAAACAAAAGACTGCCTGAAATGCAAGCCAATGGTAAGAAGCGTGATGTCGTCACGAACTTTGATGACACAGTCTGCACTATCTTAGGTAAACAAGAAAGTGCATCGGTTGGCTATAATCCACGATATCATGTACGTCTTTCATTCAAAGAAAAATTAGGTATTATTGCGAATACTAATGAATTAGTTGATATTACACTAGAAGATGGCAAACATCACACAAACAATGGCTTTTCAGATTTTGTAAAGTCTTGTGAAAGTCAACTTCCAGATTGCTTAAAAATAAAACGAATCCGCGTTGACCGTGGAGCGTTTGATCATAATAATAGTCATACTTTGAGATCCAAGGATATGAATACGTAATAAAAGCTAAAAATCAAGCATTGATTAAATGCTTTATAGATGAAGTCAACAGAAAAGAGCATCTGTATCCATGGACTCAAATAGATAAAACCTTCAGCGCCAATTAAATATGTGCAAAGATACCAGCATGGGAGAAAGTACGAAGAATAGTAATTATACGCAAAAAATTACCAAATCATAAAAATGGACAGATAACTATAGATTTAGACGAATTCAAATATGAATATCAAGCTATAGTTACTAATGTTGAATATATGACATAATGATACCAGAAAACTAGACAGACAAAAAAGCAAAAATAAGTTAGAATATAGTTATGAATAAGAGAAGAAATTTTACACCAGAACAAAAGGCAAAAATTGTATTAGAGGTATTGCGGGAAGAAAAAACGCTTAATGAAATTGCTGCTGAATATGAAATACATCCGAATATGCTTAGCCGCTGGAAAGCAGAATTTATCAATTATGCAGCAATGGTATTCAGTAAAGAAACTGACGAGTTAGAAAAGGTCAAAAAGTCATATGAAAAGGAAAAGGAGGAATTATTGAAACAAATAGGGCAACTCTCTTATGAGAACGCCTGGCTTAAAAAAAATCTGGCCAATTCTAAATCCCGTGAAGAACGCATGAAGATGATTGACAGGGGTGATAAAAAGCTCAGCATTAGTAGACAAGCTAATCTTTTGAGTATTAACCGTACAAGCATTTATTACAAACCTGTACCAATAACCGATGAAGAATATATGATAAAGCGTATAATCGATGAAGTCTATACAGCCCATCCCGAATATGGATATCGCAGAATGACGACTATTCTTAAGAGGGATTATGGAATTCTTATAAATCGTAAAAGGACTCGTCGTTACATGCGCGAGATGGGCATACACGGATTTTGCCCTGGCCCAAATCTTAGTAAGAGGCTGCATAGCAAATACCTATATCCATATTTATTAAAAGGTTTAAACATTGATCATCCTAATCAAGTTTGGTCAATAGATATAACATATTGCCGGATGAAACGAGGCTTTATGTATATGGTAGCCATTATAGACTGGTATTCTAGGTATATTGTAGGATATGCGCTGTCTAATACACTTGAACATACATTTGTTATTGATACAATAAAGAAAGCCATAAAACGGCATGGAGCTCCAGAAATCATGAATAGTGACCAAGGTTCACAGTTTACCTGTGATGATTATGTAAATTTGCTAAAAGAAAATAACATAAAAATATCTATGGATAGTAAAGGTAGAGCATTAGACAATCAACGTATAGAACGATTCTTCAGGAGATACAAATGGGAGAAGCTGTACTTGGAAGATTGTGAAACTGGGCATCAGCTAAGAAAAATAACACAAGAGTATATTGAATATTACAACAAGAAAAGACCGCACCAGTCATTAGAGAATCACACACCTGCTGAATATTATTACGATAGCCCTAATATTCTTATACAAGCTGTATAGAGTTATTAAGCTATTGCCCATGTCGAAAAAATGTCCCATTTATTCTACGTTCCTCGGAGTGTACCTTTCATGCCATGTCTTAAGGTATCAGCGGCATGCAACATTGTAAGGCAGGCAGCGGGGTGCTGTGAGGATGATGATGCCCGGAAGCCCAATATGGCATGTACTCATTGTAAAGAGGCTTTTGCAGCATAAAGTTTAGTAACTTCAGTCCATACATCTGATTTACATTTTATATAAAATTATCTAAATAAAGGAGGTAAGAAAATCTAACTTAGCTTTTTAAAAAAATTGTCTTGACAGATGGGGGCATTATATGACACCAACAGAGATATTTTATGAATATAATCAACGATGCGATATAGAAAACAAAATTGATGAACTAAAAGAAGGATTTGCTTTTTCAAAAAACAGCCAGAGAAATAAACTATGCAATGAAATATTTTTGCTCATTAAGATGATAGCATATAATCTGCATAATTGGTTTAAGCAAGCTATCTTACTGTGAGTTAATGAGACATCACGAAATATCAACATTAAGACGTATACTCTAAATGTAGCTGGCAATATAGTCGGGAATGGATGGTATAAGCATATACGCTATCCTAATGTTCCTTTTTAAAGACTATAATACCACACATAAGAAAGGCGCTGATGTCATTTTCATTAGTATAATCTAAATTAAGCATAATACCTGTTGAAAAAACCTAATAAAAGGGTTAGCTTTGCTATATTCAAAAACAGAAAAATAGATAAACTTAAGACAATATTATATACCGTTTTATATAAATATTCATTTTTCAAGGTCCGATTCGTAATAAACATATTGTGTTTTTGCATTTACGGATAACGGTAATTATAACTTGCCGAATTCGAGTCTAATATAATACAAGTTTATATTACTATATTTTACTATTTACGATTTGGTCTAGATCAATATGAGAATAATTAATAGACACTGAAGATAATGACATAACCAAACCGGCTCCACAAAAAACAGCAAACGCAATTGCAAATCCATTACCAATTGACGCAGCCCAGCCTATAAATATCGGAATAATAATACCTCCAATGTTACCTGCAAAATTCATTGCGCCTGATAATCTACCTACATATTCTTTATCCACTAACATTTGGGGTACGCTCCAATATAATCCGCCCCAACGTAGAAAGAAATTTGTAATGCTCAATAACAAAACAGCAACAGTTCCACTTTTAACATAATTAACTAACAAGATAGAAATCGCTACTACGATGCCTGCGACTCCTACGAGTACCTTCATTACAACATTTGAAGATATGTCACGTCGCCGCAAATAATCCGCTATCTGTCCTCCGATGAGTTCACCTATAAACCCACATACATAAATAACCATCGTCCATATTCCAGTCATTCCAAAAGAAATATGTCTAATCTTGCTTAGGTAATATGGAGCCCACGTTAACAACCCGTATACAACGATATCATAAGCAAAAAATCCTAATAATAGCATCCATGGACTAAGGTATTTAAAATAAAGGAATATATTCTCATTTCTGTTATTATTGCAATTTTCCTCAACTTCATTTTCACTAAGATATTTAATTTCATCTTCAGTTATCATCGGGTGCTCTGAGGGTTTATTTCGCATAAACAAAAATGCTATAATACCAACTAAAACAGTTGCAATTCCTAATATTTCAAATGCCGTTCTCCAGCTACCATAACTCATTATAAGACCTGTTACTACTATTCCACCTATTGCTGCACCTAACTGGCCACCACTATCTATCAGTGTGCTACCACGCCCGCGTTCGTAAGGTCGAAGCCAACTAGTGAGTGAAGTATTACATCCAACTTGGACAGGTCCTTCAAATATACCAAGCAATAATCGTACCAATATCAAAGACAATAAACTATTAACAAAACCAGTCAAACCTTCAGCTATTCCCCATCCTATTAATGCACAACTCACAATAATTCTTGGTTTAAACCGATCTACTAACCAACCTCCAGGTAACTGCATTAATGTATAACTCCAGAAAAATGCGCTGAGTGCCACACCTGTAAGAGTTGTTCCTATGTTCAATTGTTTACTTACTAATGACAATGCAATAGATAACGACGTCCTATCCATATAATTGAATATTCCAACAATTAAGAAAAAAACAAACATCCACCAACGTAAACCTTTAATTTTTAATTTAAATGTAGTATTCATATAATTCACTTCCCTCACCCTAAATTTTTTATTGCGTTAAACCATGCAGACACTTATACTCAAACCAACACTTGTTGCTAATGTTGTTATAGTATAACGACATATTAACAATACAAAAGTAAGTGTTTGTCTCTATTTTTTATTAATTTTTGTATATTATAAATTTATTTATATTAAATTAGGCAAGTAAATTACTGATCTATAGTCCGATTCCACTGCAAAAAGTCTTTTTCTCAGTTTAATATAAATTAAAGCATTTTAATATTTCATAATATAATAATTATCATAAGCTCACAAAATATCAAAATATGTCACTTTATAAATTTAAGAATTGCATCAATTAACTATAGATTATTTTCTTGCAGTGGAATCATTGTACAATTACAAATTTAGTATTGAACATTCAATCTTGAAACCATTATACATAATTGCATGCTCTCATGATTCCTATTTCAATATAACCAAGTGCCTCTGCTTTTGTAAGTTTGCCATTTGCTGTATCAATAACCATTTGTAATAGTTTATCAGCTAAGTCACTAATTTTTTCAGGACCATAAATAACTGGACTAGCATCAAAATCAGTATTAACTTCCATATTCTTATAAGTCATTCTGTTGCCAGTAATTTTTATTACAGGAGAAATAGGATTACCAGTTGGGGTACCTCTACCCGTTGTAAACACTATAATTTGTGCTCCACCAGCAACCATTCCAGCAACTGATGACGGATCATTTCCGGGTGTATCCATAATGACTAACCCTTTTTCAACAACTGGTTTTGCATAATCATATACAGCATTTATTGTATTATGCCCACCTTTATGAATACAACCAAGAGACTTCTCTTCTAATGTTGTTATGCCTCCTGCCTTATTACCAGGTGATGGATTTCCATCACGTACATCTACTCCAACCATCTGTATAGATTTTTCATATCTATGAACAATTTCATAAATTCTATCACTAATTTCCTTATTCTTTGCACGTTTAGCTAGAATATGCTCAGCTCCAATAAATTCTGTAGTTTCACTGAGAATTGAAGTAGCCCCAAGTTTAACCAATCTATCACTAAGTTCGCCAACAAGAGGATTTGCAGCAAGTCCAGAAGTGGGATCAGAACCACCACATTCAGTTCCTACAATTAGTTCAGATATCGGAAATTCTTCTCTTTTTAGCATACTAGCTTCTTGAGTTAAATTTTTTGCAAGTCGAACACCTTTCTCTATTGCTTTAAGTGTCCCACCTTCTTCTTGAATAATTACAGTTTCTATTGGTTTATTTGTTCTGCTTTTAATCGCTTCAACTACCAAACTCATTTGGCAATTTTCACATCCCAATGATACGACAACAGTTCCATATATGTTTGGATTAGCTGCAAAGCCTGCCATAACATCCATAGTAAACTCTTGATCAGGAGGAACTTGTGAACATCCATTTTGATTGTTAAAAGTAACGCACCCTTTAACTTGTGAGGCTATTATTCTTGTAGTATCAGAAGCACATACACTCGCTGGTAAAATCAAAACATTGTTTCTTACTCCTACTTTACCATCAGGTCTTTTATATCCATAAAAAGTCATCTCCATAATTATAATCCCCCTATAAATTTTCTCTAACACTTCTGACATTATGTTCATGCACATGCATACCGGTTTTGATATCGGTAGCAGCAACACCAATATGCTCTCCATATTTAATGATGTAACTTCCTTCAACTATATCTCTTACTGCTATTTTATGATATATTGGTATATCTTCAAGTGCCTTTATTGTTATGGCTTTTCCGTTTTTTGTTTCAAAAATAACATCATCGCCTTTTAATACTTGTTCAATTACACTTACAACATTATCCTTGTCATCAATCAAAATTGCATTAACCACAGTAAAATACCGCCTTTCTTTATACCTCATTTTACCCTTTGCCTTATTTCCTTCTTATGCATATTATCTCTTTATGAACTTTTCAAGTAAGTTCATTAAAATATAATTAAACTTTTTGTGTCTACCCTATTGATACAAGTTACTTTCATATAAATATTACTAATTTCTTATTCTATATAAGCGCCCTTCATAGCTGAAACTGCATGATCTGTATATAATTTAAATACTCCTTTTCTTTTTCTTTCAGGTTCTTTCCATTTTAATTTTCGCTCATTGAAAATTTTTTCTATCTCTTCATTAGTGCATCTTTTTCCATTAATTCCAACAACATTTAATTTTCTATTTTCTATATCTAATTCAATTAAGTCACCATCTTCTATAAATGCTATCGGTCCACCAACTATTGCCTCTGGTGAAACATGACCAACACAAGGTCCTCTTGTACCACCTGAAAAACGACCGTCCGTTATCAAAACAACTGAATCATTTAATTTTGGATCCACAGCAATTGCTTCAGTAGTCATTAACATTTCTGGCATACCTGAACCTTGTGGTCCCTCATATCTTATGAATAACACCATACCAGGTTCTACTTTTCCATTTACAACAGCTTCGTAGCATTCTTCCTCTGAATTGTAAACTTTTGCAGGTCCAATATAATGCCACATATTTTTATTTACAGCTGAATATTTTATAACTGCACCTTCAGGAGCTATGTTACCCTTCAATACAGCTACAGAACCAAATAATTTCGTTTCTTTGACTGGTTTTATAATGTCTTCTCTCTTCAAACCATAATTATTTAAATATCCGATTACACGTTCAAAGAATCCTTCATTTTCTAATTCCTCCAAATTCTCCTTTAAAGTTTTTCCTGTGACAGTCATTACATCTAAATCCAAATAATCCTTTAATGCTAATTGAACCATTGGAATTCCACCTGCATACCAAAGCAGTTCAGTTGGATATTTCCCACTAGGTGTTATATTGCAAATATGTGGTATTTTATGATTTAACTCATCAAATAAATCTGGATCTAATTCATAACCTAATTCATGCGCAATCGCTGGTAAATGAATCATTGCATTTGTTGAACCACCAATCGCAGCATGAATAACAATCGCATTTTTAAAAGCTTCTGGAGTTAAAATATCTTTAGGCGTAATATTCTTATCTACGAGATTCATTACAGCATAACCAGCTTTTCTTGACCAATCTAAAATATCCCTTAATGATGTAGGTAACAATGCACTTCCTGGTAATGCCATGCCTAATGCCTCTGCCATGCATTGCATTGTACTAGCTGTTCCCATAAACTGGCATGCTCCACAAGAAGGACAGCCTGTCAACCTATAATTCCTGATTTCTATTTCTGAAGTAATATCTCCTCTTCCTATCTCACTTACGTTTGTTAAACTAGTTCCCATATTAGGCGATATTCTCATACTTCCACCTGGTATAAATACGGTTGGAATATTTATTCTACTAGCTGCCATTAAATGAGCCGGAACTGACTTATCACACCCGGCTACAAGTATCATTCCATCCCAAGGTATAACAGAAGCATGTAATTCTATCATATTGCAAATAAATTCCCTAGATGCTAAAATATAGTTCATTCCATCATGTCCCTGTGCCCATCCATCGCATAAATCAGTTACTGTAAATCTTGCTGGTCGGCCACCTTTTTCCCAAATTCCAATACTGGCTTGTTCAGATAATTTTGAAAGATGCTTACTACCTGGATGGCTCTCACCATATGCATCATCAACTAATATTTGAGGCTTTTCCAAATCCTCAAGAGTCCACCCTATTCCTGTGTGCAATGCATCCATTTGTATCCAATTTTTTCTTATTTTTTTACTTTTACTTTCATATGAAGCCATTTGAATTCACTCTCTCCTTCCATAATCTTTTATTGTCAAAACCTTAAATATTAAAATTGACTTATATTATCCATATTATTTGTAAGACCTCATTAATAAAATAGACACATATTTTGTTCGCTTTTTATTGAATGTCTAATAATTTTTGATTTTAATTTATAAGTCCTTATTAATGCATTTAATCTAGCGTTTAATTACAATATTCTAATTTAACTACTAACCTGCTATATTAGAATTTATATTTTTCTGAGGCAATTTTATTATAGCGTTTACAAAAGTTCCTACTAATAATGTTATAGCTAAAATATAAATACCTAAATCTGAACTATTCGTATAATTCATAATCAAACCAACAATATAAGGTCCAACAAAACCACCTAAACAACCTATTCCATTAATAAAGCCACGAGCAGCACCACTAACTTCAGACTCAAATAACATTGCCGGCAATGTCCAAAAACTACTATAATAATCATGTATCAAAGAACCAGCTAATGCCAGAAAAACATATGAAGTCCAAATGTTTGATTTAAACACTACTGATAGTGTAAGTGATATTGCAAATAATATCATTGGCAATATTGAAAACAACTTTCTTTTACCAGTTTTATCAGATAAGTGTGAAAAAATCCAAATTCCAAAAATTAATCCTATATATGGAATAGCAGATAATATACCTACCATACCAATTCCTGTTTTTGTTAATTGTTTGATTAATGTAGGCAACCATAAAGAATAACCATAAATACCTACCTGATAACAAAAATAAGTAATAGTTAATAACCATAAGCTTGCTGATGCATAAATATTCTGTTTTTTCTCAATTATATTTGTATTCTCTTTTATTTTTTCTTGTTCTTCACTTAATTTTTTATTAAGCCATTCTTTTTCATTTTGTGATATCCATTTTGCCTTATCAGGTAAATCATCAATCATTGGATACCAAATAAATATCAATAAAAATGCTATTAAACCTTCTATAATAAAAACCCATCTCCAATTTGAAAAGGAAATTATCCAACCTGAAAGAGGAGCAGTTATAAAACTTGCTATTGCAAAATTAAATGCAAAGTAACCATTGGCCCTACCTCTTTCTTCATTCGGAAACCAATGAGCTATTAAAACAAGAATAGCAGGCATTAATCCTCCTTCTGCCACTCCTAAAGCAAAACGTAATAATAACATCATCCAACTACTATTTACAAAACCCGTAACTAAAGATATTAAAGCCCATGATAAGATACTTATCACAATAAAATTTTTAGCACTCTTACGTTCTGCATAATTACCACCAGGTATTTGAAATATAACATATCCAAGATAGAAAATTCCAGCAGCAATTCCAGCAATAGTAGAATTTATACCTAATGCTTTATCCATTCCACCTGCAATTGCAAAAGATATGTTTTGTCTATCCATATACGCAACAATATAAACAAGTATACATGGAAAAATAACCCTAAACCATCTATTTTTTAATAAACTTTTTGCTTCCATTATGATATATCTCCTTTCAAATTAAATATTTTTATGAATTTTATTTTTTTGTCTTGCAAAATAGTAATTTCACCAATTAATTTCAAATCTAAAATTTATTGTTAACTCATACTATTAATCACTTATAATTTTGTAATTATATTTCCGTTTTCATCGAACTCAAAATCTTCAGGACCACTTAAAATATTAATTAATGGATTATTTTTCGCATCATTCAATAGAGATTCTGAAATAAACATTTTATCTAACTTAAGAGTATTTTTAATTCTTACTATGCGAGAATATTTACCACTATAATCTAAATTATTTGAAGTTTTAATCGCTGCTTTAATTGCCAAATAATCATTAGGTAGCACCATAGGTAAACGCACTGTATTAGGTATTGCTGCTGTTATACAATTAATGTAGCCTTTTGTAAAATCAGTTTCCTCCAATACTTTTAAAGTTGTAACATCTGCCATTCCTATGCCATTAGCATTTCCCTCAGTTTTCTTTGAAAGATTCAAAACTACTATTCGATTAGTTTTTGGAGAACTTTTCACGTATTCTGATGCATATCTACCTGTTATATTGGGATCCATTCCATCTCCACTTATGTCTTTCCCCAATTCATCTATAATGAGAACATCCAAATTGTCAAATAAAATTTTAGGCATTAAAGAACTTGCCTTTTTTAAAAGTTTGGGTTCTTCGTCAAAAATTTCATCAGGTTTTAATACTTTAATATCAACAGTTTTATCATATGAATCCTCCACTATAGCAACACCACAAATTATAGGAACTTTAGAAAAAACAATTTTAGCCATAGCCTTTAGTCTTTCAGCATAATTGTAAAAACCCATTTTATGACATAGTTCAGCACCCTTTTGCTTTCCTAGTCCAATAACTGACATTTTAACAAGACCACTTTCAATATCTCCACGAAATGATGTATGTGGCTTAATACGATTAACTAAAATCACTGCATCGGCATTTAAAGCATCCTCACTTGTGTAAACTGGAATTCCCTCATTTGTATCTCCAATATGAACTACATCCATTCTTGAAATTATTGGTACTCCAACCGTTTCTTCTGTTATTCCTAATTCTTTTAGCATTTCTACTTGGCCTTCTGAAGTTGCACCACCATGGCTTCCCATTGCAGGAATAATAAATGGTTTTCCTCCATACTGTTTAATCATTTGAACTACTTGCGATATTATTTTTGATATATTATTAATGCCACGGCTACCTGCTGTTATGCAAACTTTTTTATTCTTTAGTTTTTTCAGCACTTCAATGTTCTTCTTCAGTTCTTCATCAAGTTTCAGAGTAAAATCAAAATCTTCATGCTTCTCAAACTTTTGCTCTATTTTATACATTTTTGGTATAGTTACATCATCAATGATTTTTATTATTGGTTGAAAATCAATTTTAAAATTATACGTTTGCATTATTAGTAACCTCCAAATATTAATTATTTCTTCTATATAACACTTCTCTTGCAATTTTAACATTTCCAAGTTCAGAGCAATTCCTTTTAGCTTTAAAATCGAAATCCTTAAAAATATTTTTCTTAAACTTTAAATAATCATCATTAATCATTCCCCCTGTCCAATAAATGTCATGGTTTAGTTTTAATTGACTTTTACATATGCTAATCATATTAAATATAGGTTCATAAGTACCTATAAAAAGACTTAATAATAAACTTTCTCGAGTACTATCAAAAGTAAGTCCTTTAAAAGCTCCAGTCTTTTTTATGAGGCTATGTCTATCTCCTGCAAGATATGGTTCAAATTTTTCATTTATCATAGTTAAATCAATATCTGAATATTTTTTATAAAATTTAGGTAGATAATTAAGATAAAATTCATCCTTACTAATCTCTTTAAAAAATTCTTCTCTAAACCACTCAACTGCATTACCGCCAACTGTTATTGTAAGATAAAGCCATTTACCAGAATCAACAGATGTACGAAGATAATAATGCTCATCTGGGATAGGATTATCAGTTGTAACAGTAATAATTTCGTTACTACCAGATACATTCAAAATATCGCCAGATTCAACAGCACCTGCACCATATGCAGCACTTGTAGTATCATTAGCACCTACAACTACTGGAATACCTTGAGGAAGACCTGTTAATTCGTGGGCTTCTTTTGATAAATACCCTGCAATACTTTTTGAAGGAACAATATCGGGCAATTTACTTACATCAATATCAAGTCCATTACATATTTCTTTTGACCATCCACCTTCTTTCACCGTTTCATATAATCCAGTAAAAGCTGCATTTGAAGGATCAATCATAAACTTTCCAACAAGTTTTTTTAAGAAAAACGTATTAAAATGACCAAACTTATACGTTCTTTTATAAATATCAGGTAAATTATCTTTAATCCACAACATGCTCGTACATGTTATTCCACCTGCAAATGGCAAATTACCATTAATACTCATAAATTTATCTTTTCCCACAGCCTTAAGAGCAAATTCTGATTGTGCATAACTTCTTCTATCAAGGTGTAATAGCATAGGATAAACTGGATTACCTTCTTTATCCATCGCTAGCAATGACAAAGCAACATCACATACTACTACATCAATTTTATTTTTATATTCTTCAAATTTCCCAAGTCCATCAATAAAAGCCTTAATCATTAAATTTGCATCTATTTGTATTCCAAATTTGTCCACAACTTCAAATTCATATTCTTCCTTTGCCGATGATAAACATTTTCCAAATTCATCGAATACACCCATTTTAACTGACGAAGTTCCAAAATCTACAGACAAAATATTCAATTTTCTAGCCCCCCTTTTTAAAATGAATTACATCTTCATTTTGGTACTAAATTAGTTTCTAAAACTTTAATTTAAATAAAGCCCCTATCTTTTAAGAATTTATAATTATAAATATACTTTGGTTGTCTTCCCTCAAAGTAATCCACTACAGCTTGAGCAGCCTCTATTGCCATTCGTGTCGATGCTTCTTTAGTTAAAGCTGCTGAATGTGGTGAAAGAATAACATTTTCAAGCTTTAACAACTCGTTGTCAAGATTAGGCGGTTCAATTTGAAAAACGTCAAGTCCTGCACCTGCAATTCTTTTTTCCTTTAAAGCGTCAATTAGAGCTTTTTCGTCTATCACACCTCCTCTTGCAGCATTAATAAGATAGGCAGATTTTTTCATTGAGAATATTAAATCCTTTGTTATAATTCCATTTGTTTCTGGCATATTAGGCAAATGCAAAGTTATGAAATCTGATTCCTTAAATAATGTCTCAAGTGAATCAGTAAAAGTATAATCAAAATCTTTAAATCTTTCTTTAACATATGGATCATATGCAAGAATTTTCATTCCAAATCCATCATGGCACTTCTTTGCTACCAAAGACCCAATATTACCCATCCCAACTATTCCTAAAACCTTTCCATCAAGTTCTATAGGCAAATTTAAGCTTCGAACTTTCCAGTTGCCATTACGTACTGCTCTATCCATAACGCTCAATTGTTTAGCTAAATGTAAAATCATTGCTATAGCATGCTCACTTACAGACAAACTATTTACTGCAGGCAAATTACAAACGAGAATACCTTTTTCTGTGGCTGCATTTACATCTACATTATCAACACCAGCACCAGTTCTCGATATAATTCTTAACTTTGGTGCATTTTCAATTACTTCTTTTGTTACCTTTGAAGTCGTTCTTAAAATGATTGCATCTACATCTTTAGCCTTTTTCATAAGTGTTTCTTGGCTCGTATCAGGCGCAACCACAATTTCAAATTTCCCTTCTAATATCTTTCTGCCCTCTGGATTTATTTCTTGTGACAAAAGTACTTTTCTCATTCTATAAACCCTTCTTCCTGCAAAGCCATTTTAATCTCCTCAATCTCTTTATCTTTCAGTGGCAACAGAGGAATCCTTGGTTCCATTCCTTTATAACCCAATAGATTCATTGCTGTTTTAACAGCTACAACGCCTCCAGCACCTGATATTTTGGAATTTAATTTGCATAACCTTGTACTTAATTTCTCAGCTTCAATATAATTTCCTTGATTATATAATTCTTGAATTTCACAGCAAAGATCAGGTAAATAATTTGCCATGGAAAGTACTCCTCCAATTGCCCCCTTCTTCAATCCATCTAAAAATTTAGTGATTGAACCAGATAACACATAAAAATTAGAATCAGCAGAAACAGCATTAACATAATTCGCTATGTCTTCCTTAGATGAATCTTTTATTCCAACTATATTTTCATGTTGTGACAATTCTGATATAGCTTTAGGTGATATCATTACTCCATTTGCAGATTTAGGTATATTATATATCATTATTGGAATCGGTGAATTATCTGCAACCATTGTATAAAACTTTATTAAAGCCTCATCATTCATTTTAGAGGGAAAATAATTAGGCGTAAGCACACTTGCAAAATCAATTTCTCCTACATCATTAACTTTTTTTATAAATTCAATAGTTGCTTTTGCAGATTCCCTGCCTGCTCCTACTATTAGGGTTTTATCTTTAGATCTATTTTTAATAACAATTTCCACTACTTTAATCGCTTCTTCATCCGTTAAGCTTTTAAATTCGCCATTACTACCTAAAGGCATATATCCTTTAAGTTTAGTCTTATTCATTTTTAATATATTTTCCTCTAACATCTTATAGTCAACTTCTTGATCAACAAAAGGCGTTACAATCGGTGAAATTACTCCATTGAGTTTTTCTTTTACGCTTTTCATAAATCTTCTCCCTTTCTTTGATTAATTATTATATCATTAAATTTAGAATACCATGGTTAGCTTAAAAATTGGTATTATCTATACGAGTTAGATTTTTAATACATTTTTAATATTTTCTATTTTGTTTTTTAAAAACTATTAAATACATAATATATTAAATGCAAAAACCATGCCAAATAAATCAGTCAATCTAACAGCCTATTTTTAATGATTGTTATTTTTATTAATGCATTTATGCATTTTAAATTTAATGTGAAAATTCATTATTGCATCGACTCTTAAATAAACATATTAAAATTATTAAATACTCATTATATAGTAGCATAAATATCTAAATATGTTAATAAAATCCTTAACATATTTTATAAAATATACATTGTATTTTCCATACTTATTAATAAGTGTGTTTAGTTTCCTACCAATGAATCATTTGTATCTAAGGCTCTCTCATAAGCTTTAAAATAAAATAATTAAGTTGGAAAATAAACAATAGCAATCTATTTTTATAACTCAAGTTAATAAAACTATTCAATGATATTTGAATGATTATAACTTTCAAAGAATTTATTATCAGAAATATATTCCAAAACATCATCTGCTCTATTATTAGAATTTAGTAGCTGGATCTTTTCTCTTACTGTATTTACAACATTTTTTCTCGTACTCTCCCCATATTTTCTAACATCGACTATTTCTGGATGTTGGCTAAAATATTCTTTTAGTGAATTTGTAAAAGCTTTATTTAATTCTGTAGCAAAATTAACTTTTGTAATGCCAGCCTTAATTGCCTTTACAACATGTTCATCTTTTACTCCTGAAGCACCATGTAAAACTAAAGGCGCATTAACCATACTGCTTATTTCATATATCCTATCTATGTCTAATTCAGCAGATTGTACTTTCATTCTATGTGCGCTTCCAACAGACACTGCAAGAGAATCTACATTTGTTTTTTCAAAAAATTCCTTTGCTTCTTCTGGTGTCGTATAATACTTCTTCATTTCTTCTAATGTCAATGGACCTTTTTCTGAATCAGGAACTCTTCCAATTTCCGCTTCTAACGGTATGCCTGCAGCATGCGCCATTCTCGCCAATTCCTTTGTTATTTTTACATTTTCTTCAAACGATAAAGATGATCCATCAAACATAAGAGATGTAAAACCCGCTTTTAAAGCTTTTACGACAACTGAATAGTCAACACCATGATCTAAATGGCAAACTACAGGAACACTTGATTCTTTCGCTAGTGTTTTAACAATTGAACTAATACACTTTATGCCAGCATATTTTATAGCACCTTGGCTTATTTGAACAATTACAGGTGATTTTTCTATTTCAGCCGCCTCTATAATAGCTTGTGCAACTTCCATATTATTCGCATTAAAAGCTCCTACCGCATATTTATTTTTCAATGCATGTATTAACAATGCTTTACTATCAACTAATGGCATCATGACCATCTCCTTTTTCTATTATTCAAATAAAATATTCTCTGATTTTATTAAATTCTTCATAGCTAATTCCCGCTTCTCCAATATATCTAGGATTTTTAACACCTTTTTTCTCATCATCATGATAATCAGAACCACCTGTGAAAAATTTCACTTTTCCTTTATAATGCTCCTTAACATAATTTTCTATTTCTTCACTGCTTAAATTACCTTTATAGCTAGTTTTAGAATACGTATATCGTGCTTCAATTCCATCAAGGCCATGTTCAATCAAACGATTTATATATTCATCCCTTGTATAGCTTCTTCCATCTGGATATTTTATTATTTCATCAATTAAAAAAGGATGTGCTAAAACTGCAGTTCCACCGCAATCTTTAATAAGTTTGATAGCATCGAAAGGATCTATTTTTCTTCTTTTAATATTCAATTTTGGGTTATCTCTCACTAATAATTTTGCCTCTTGCCAAGTACTAGTATAGCCTTTTTTTGCTATAGCTTCAAATATATGTTTTCTTTGAACATCTTCTTTTTTTCTATATTTAATACTTCCATCTTCATCTACATACTGTAATACATCTTTTTCATAGTCTATTGATATACCATTTTCAGTTAACAGTTTACATAAATCTCGGTATGCATTTATTTTACTTTCTTTTTCTCTCTCTACTTCTTCTTTAACCAATGGATTATCCCAATCAAGTTTGTAACCTAAAATATGAACATCATCAACATAAGTATCACAAGAAAATTCATATCCTAAAACAAGTTCAATTCCCTTACTTGCGGCATAATCTACAGTTGGTATCTTTCTATTGTCAACACTTATATAAATAGGTGGTTCAATATCATGATCCGTTATCGCAACTACTTTCATGCCACATTCGGCAGCTTTATCAATAAATTCCTGAGGTGTATCATTACCATCTGATCTAATCGTATGACAATGCAAATCACAATCATATCTATACATATTTAGGCCCCCTCTTTTTCAAATTTACGGAATTTCTTATCCACATTATTTATCTTATCTACTTTTCTTATTGAACGCCCTCCTTGAAACTCCGATTCCAACCAAACATCAACTAACTTTTTAGCAAGTTCAACGCCTACTACTAATGCTCCTATCGTCATTATTTGCGCATTATTGCTTTTCCTAGCCCTCTCAGCAGAATATATATCATGACATTGTGCCGCTCTTACGCCTGGAACCTTATTTGCTGTTATAGCCATTCCTATTCCAGTTCCGCATATAAGAATGCCTCTTTCAAATTCATTATTAGCAATTTTTTCTGCAACACTTAATGCAATATCAGGGTAATCTACAGGATTTTTATCATATACTCCAGCATCTACTACTTCAATGCCCTTTTCTGTAAGATGATTTTTTATTACCTCCTTTAACTCATATCCCAGCTCGTCTGACCCTATTATTATTTTCATGGCTATTAATCCTCCAATCATTTATTTTTTTAAAAAATTCAGAAATATTGTATGCTATGCCTACATCATCTAGCATAAAATTTTTCTTTAATAATTCCTCTGTACCTGCAGTTCCAAATCTATCCTTTACTCCAAGCCTTAAAAGTTTTACATTATTACAATTTTCAGAAATAAGCTCTGCTACCGCACTGCCTAAACCTCCTATGACATTGTGATCTTCAACAGTTACAATTAAATTTACCTTTAATGCTAAATCCAAAATAAGCTTTTTATCTAAAGGTCTTATTGAAGCCATATCGATAACTGTTGCTTCTATATTTTCGCTTTTTAAAATGTTTGCTGCGCTTAATGAATCATGCACAGCACCGCCACTGCAAATAATTGCTACATTGTTACCTTCCCTTAGAATATTACCTTTACCAACTTTGTAACTTTCCATTTTTTCATATACTTGAGGTTCCTTTCCTTTGCCCCTTAATCTTAAGTATACAGGACCATTATAGTCAAACATGGCCTTGGTCGCTGCAAATGTCTCTTCATAGTCGGCTGGATCTATTATAACAATATTTGGTATTGATCTTATGGCTGCGACATCTTCTAATGCCACATGAGTATATCCAAGCCATTCAGAAGAAAAACCAGCATCTGTTCCTACAATTTTTACATTTAAGTTTTGACCAGCTATATCAACTCTAATCTGCTCCGCAGCTCTAAATGCTAGAAAATTAGCATATGCAGTTACTACTGGAATCTTACCTGATAATGCCAACCCTGCAGCAATCCCTATCATTGACTGCTCTGCTATTCCTACATTTAAACTTCTATTCTTGTATAAATTGGGGAATTCTCCATACCTAGACTGTGAATCTGCCGCAATTGTTACTATTTTTTCATTTTTTTTGCTGATTTCAAGTAATGCATCGATAAAAGCTTCCCTTGTAGAGCTTCTATTATCAGTCATTGCTTAATTCCTCCAATCCCAAATCATCCTTAAGAGCATTATATTGCCCTTTTGTCAAGACTTTATGATGCCATTCTATCTTGTTTTCCGCAACTGGAAGTCCCTTTCCCTTTATTGTATTTGCAATTATAATAGTTGGCTTTCCTCTTTCATATGGCGTTGCACTTAAAGAAAATATTAAATCATTTATATCATGTCCATTTATTACTTTCGTAGCCCATCCAAAAGCTTTCCATTTTTCCTCAAGAGGTTCTAATTGACTTATGTTTTCAGTAAGATCTCCAAGTTGTAGCTTGTTCCTATCTATAATAACAATTAGATTATCAATCTTATGCTTTGCTGCTATAATTGCTGCTTCCCAATTAGTCCCTTCTTCTAATTCGCCATCACCTGTAATTACAAAAACCCTATAATTTTTGTTATCAATCTTCGCAGCCAAAGCCATACCAATAGCTAATGGTATACCATGACCTAAAGAACCCGTATTCGCCTCAATTCCAGGCAACTTTATTTCAGGATGACCAGGTAACATGGTATCATATTTATTTGCGAAGTCTCTCAATAAATTTCGATCGAAGTATCCTACTTGTGACAATATTGAATATAGCGCTAAACATCCATGTCCCTTGCTTAAGATAAATCTATCTCTTAAAGGCCAATGAGGGTTTTTAGGATCATAAACCATTATCTTCTTATACAAAGTTGCTAAAATGTCTGCAATAGAAAGTGCTGGTGCTAAATGTCCAAAATCAGCTCTTGTACTCATCCAAATGCAATCTTTCCTAATTTGTTCTGCTGTTTTTTTTATTTCATCAATATCAATATTAGCCACTTTAAACCCTCCAAAATTTCATAATAATAAAAGCATAATTTAAATTTACATGAATTTTATATAGCAAAATTCATGCCAAATAAAAAAAGATCTATAAAACTCTTTATAGATCTTGATTTTAGCAATTTATATAAATCACAAGTTAATGCAATTTTACATTTTAAAAAAAGTTATAATGCATAATTGCATCAAATTAAATCTAATTTACAATATCTCTATACTTTTGTAATTTTCTAACTATTGTTGATTGATCTACATCTAACACTTTAGCAGCTTTATACGTACTGCCACTTTCATCAAGTGCCTTTTTTATAAGCTGATATTCTAAAAGTGCAGAAGCTTTCTTCAATGGCATTAATTTAGAAACGTATATTCCATCTAACGAATTAGAATTTTCTTTTATGTTTGTCAATTCTGAAGGCAAATCACTGTTTCTAATGAAATTACTCTCTGAAATTATTACAGCACGTTCTACTACATTTTCAAGTTCTCTGACATTTCCTGGCCAATCATATTTTATAAAAGTTTCAATAACTTCATTAGTTATTTGCTTTGAAAAAGAATACTTTTTATTATACATGTCTAAAAAATAATACGTAAGCACGGGTATATCTTCTAATCTTTCCCTTAAAGGTGGTATTGTGATAGGGATAACATTTAAACGATAATATAAGTCTTCTCTAAATTTTCCTTCATCTACTAACTTCTTTAAATCCTTATTAGTAGCTGCAATTATTCTCACATCAACTTTTCTCGGCTTTATACCACCAACCCGCATAAATTCCCTTTCTTGTAACACTCTCAACAGCTTGACCTGCAGTAATAATGGCAATTCTCCAATCTCATCAAGTAATAAAGTACCCTTATCTGCAATTTCAAATAATCCAGGTTTTCCCTCAGAGCGAGCACCTGTAAAAGCACCATTTTCATAACCAAACAATTCTGCTTCTAATAGATTTTCTGGAATTGAACCACAATTAATTTTAACAAATGGTCCACCACTTCTATTACTTATATTATGAATATATTTACATATTACTTCTTTTCCTACACCAGTCTCTCCATATATTAACAATGTTGAATCTACGGGTGCAACCTTTTTGACTAATTCTAATACCTTTTCCATAGCTTTACTTTTATAAACTAAGTTGCTGTCTCGTGTTTGCTCAATTCTCAATGCCGCAAGTTCATGCTCATACCTTTGCAAAAGATCTCTAGTTTTATTTAAATCATTTTTTAGTTTTTCTTCATTTGTTATATCTTTTGAAATACTTACAACTCGAACAATATTGTTATTATCATCAAATACAGGCATTGCAGTCACTAATAGTCTTTTGCCTGATTTTGTTTTTTGCGTTAATGTTACAGGCTTTTTTTCTTCTATAACTATACGGGTTGCAGAAGGAAAATACATGCCACTTTTCTCTAACTCATTCACACTCTTTCCAACAAGTTCTTCCGGCTTTAGTCCATATATTTTTTTACACGAAGAACTAAGTCTAACTTTTATTCCTGAGCCATCAGAAATACATACCATATCATCTGAACAAGCCATAAAAGCATCTAGATCTGTTTTTATCGAATTATAGCTTTCCATGAGGCTTCCATATTTTTTATTTAAATACCTTATCACTTCACGACTAGTTATAATGCCAATTTTATTTTTCTTATCATCAGTAACAATTATTATATTATGATTCCATTCATCAATATCTAATAAAGCATCAATGCAAACATATTCCACTGTTGATAAAGATAAGGAATACTCTTTTTCAGAATTAAAATAATATATTTCTTTAATTCGGCCTTCTTCATTGTTAACTATTAAATAATCAATTAAATTTTTACTATCTTTTATAGAGTTTAGATCTTCCCCAGATTTTATTGTTTTTATTTTATTGTTCATCACATCTTTAACATCTACTTTCACACTAATACCCCCATTATTTATTCTTAACTAAAATTTAATTTTTATATTTTAAATCCATATATATATGTCATTCTACCAAATATTCTCAACCTAAGAATTTTGCTTTCTCTGTATAATTTCTATAAAAGCGATTAAATTTTTGAATTCGAAAAAATAACTTTTATTATTGCCATACTTTTATTTAAATCCATACTATAAAATAAATATTACGAATCTATCCAATGGAAAAATTGAAATATAACTTGCTCGTTTCACATCTTAATCATTACATCCGCCAACTGTATTGTAGCTTTTTTAATTTTGTAATCCAGTTTTTAATTAATGTGAAATATTTTTTATCATCACTAGTACTCTATTTATGAAGTTTTATTTTAGCTCTTACAATTCTTATTTAGTGTTTACAAAAACATATAACACTTTTTAAACTTCTTGCAATTATCTTAGACTCTAAAAATCTGAAATTTAGCTAAAAGTCATAAAATCTTTTATCCACATTTCGCTATTGATTTTAATTAGGTCAGCAATAATCAGTTTTGATACAATTTATGAAACAATTTAAGCAGTTTCTAAAAACATTCTCATATTGGAGTAAAATAATATTTAGCCAAAGATTTGGTTAAATCCATTTTCAATTACGTTTGTCAAACAAGTACATCATCTCTTCTAGCTTCATCAAGAACATTTTTATATTTATCAAAGTTCTGCATAAACTCTTCACTAAACTTTTACATTCATATTAATTGCATTTGCCATTTAATACTTATATTACTGGAAATTATAAAAAATTTAAAAGTAATTACGCTTAATAAAGTTATTTATAATATTCGATGAAATTTTATGAATTCCTCCATAAAAATATATCCTACTTCTTATTATTTTAATAAGTCAAAAATAGATTTTTTCGTTTATTATATAATTTTCTGAATTGCAATATAAAATTGTAAATAAAAATAAATTAAAATCATGGTCAGCAGATGCAGTCATTGGTTATTGTAAAAAAGATCCTAACTGGAATAATAAATTCATAATTTGTACTAAAACTTTATACAATCATATCGATAGAGGATTATTAGCTGTTAGAAATATTGATTTACCTTTAAAACTACGTTTAAAACCAAAAAAACATATTCGTAAAAATAAACGTATTATATGCAAAAGTATTGATTTAAGGCCAAAAGAAGTTGAAAACCGTGAAGTTTTCGGACTTTGGGAAAGGGCTAAAATGAGCGTCATAACGGTCTTATACGTTGTTTTATTCCTAAAAGTAAAAAAACCACGGAGGGATTTGTCAAGGGTAGGGCTTCACCTTGCTAATTCTTTGACAAATCCTCCGTTCGCTCAATCTAGTAATTAAGATGGGCTTAAGGTTAAATATGATTTACGCTAAACTTACATCTACATGATTTTTATTGGGTGTTGCATTTAATATCGCAATTTAAGAATAAAAAAAACTTCAACATATTTGTTGAAGCTCCTATTTCCTGCTGGTGCCTCGAAGTGGAATCGAACCACTGACACAGGGATTTTCAGTCCCTTGCTCTACCGACTGAGCTATCGAGGCTAAATATCAACTTTATGGCGACCCAAAAGGGGCTCGAACCCTCGACCTCCAGCGTGACAGGCTGGCGCTCTAACCAACTGAGCTATTGGGCCGCAATAATTATTTAATTTTATGGTGGGCCTTCAGGGACTCGAACCCCGGACCAATCGGTTATGAGCCGACCGCTCTACCAACTGAGCTAAAGGCCCTCAATTTATGGTGACCCCGACGGGATTCGAACCCATGTTACCGCCGTGAAAGGGCGATGTCTTAACCACTTGACCACGGGGCCACATCTTGGCTCCTCAGGTAGGGCTCGAACCTACAACCTACCGGTTAACAGCCGGTTGCTC
>ERZ795043.223-NODE-223-length-65238-cov-33.234693_pt1 | contig 65238 bp, 50 predicted proteins | sample MGYA00375127_ERZ795043 | MGnify/ENA primary metagenome ERZ795043 (study PRJEB30172, sample SAMN05518447) | compost metagenome | isolation source: Feedstock adapted compost from Newby Island compost facility, Milpitas, CA | place: USA:Newby Island compost facility... | reverse complement strand
TGGCCATACCCCAGGCTGCCAGTCCGTGCCAGGTGGAAAACACAAAAAAGCCCGCAGTGACGCGTGCTTAGGTGTGTCTGGTGCCTGATCCTGCCGGCCGCTGCCGGACGCGGAATCACTCCCACTCGATGGTGCCGGGCGGCTTGGAAGTCACGTCGTAGACGACCCTGTTGACCTCCGGCACCGCGTTGACGATCCGGTTCGCGACGGTCGCGAGGAAGTCGTGCGGCAGCCGGGCCCAGTCGGCCGTCATGCCGTCCTCGCTGGTGACGGCGCGCAGCGCCACCATGTGGCCGTAGGTGCGCCCGTCGCCCATCACGCCCACCGAGCGGACGGGCGTGAGCACGGCGAGCGCCTGCCAGGTCTCCTGGTAGAGCCCGAACTCGCGCAGGGCGGAGACGAAGATGTCGTCGACGCGCTGCAGCAGCGCCAGCCGCTCCTCGGTCACCTCGCCGATCACGCGGATCGCCAGGCCGGGTCCGGGGAACGGGTGCCTGTCGCGCAGGTGGGGCGGCAGGCCGAGGGCCTCGGCGATCTCGCGCACCTCGTCCTTGAACAGGTGGCGGAAGGGCTCGATCAGCTCGAACCTCAGGTCCTCGGGCAGGCCGCCGACGTTGTGGTGCGACTTGATCACGGCCGCCCCGTGCGAGCCCGCCGACGACTCGATCACGTCGGGGTAGAGCGTGCCCTGCGCGAGGAAGCGCACCTCGCCCTCGGCGGCGACGGCGCGCGCCTCCTCCTCGAACACCCTGATGAACTCGCGGCCGATGACCTTGCGCTTCTCCTCCGGGTCGGTGACGCCCTTGAGGGCCCCGAGGAAGCGCCGGCGCGCGTCGACGACGCGCAGCGGCACGCCCAGGCCCCGCAGCGCCAGCTCGACCTCCTCGGCCTCGCCCAGGCGCAGCAGCCCGTGGTCGACGAACACGGGCACCAGCCTGTCGCCGATCGCGCGGGTCAGCAGCAGGGCCAGGGTCGAGGAGTCGACGCCGCCGGAGACGGCCAGCAGCACGCGCTCGTCGCCGACCGTGGCGCGCACCTCCTCGACGGCGCGCTGGACGATGTTCTCCGGCGTCCAGTCGCGGGGCACGCCCGTGCGCTCGACGAAGCGCTCGAGCAGCCGGGACCCCTTGGGCGTGTGACGCACCTCGGGGTGGAACTGCAGGCAGTAGACCAGGCCGGCGTCGTCCTCCATGGCCGCGATCACGCCGCTCTCGCTGACGGCCGTGACCGCGAAGCCTGGCGGCGCCTCGGCGACGCTGTCGCCGTGGCTCATCCAGGCGACGAACTCGCCCTCGACCCCCTCGAACAGGCGCCCGCCGTACTCCTTCAGCACCGCCTTGCCGTACTCGCCGCGCCCGGACGACACGACGCGGCCGCCCCGCTCGCGGGCGACGAGCTGCATGCCGTAGCAGACGGCGAGGACGGGCAGGCCCATGTCGAGGACGCCGGCCGGCAGGCCGGGGGCGCCGGGCTCGCTCACCGAGCGGGGCCCGCCGGAGAGGATCACGCCGGCAGGGTCGTGGGCGGCGAGGTCCGCGGTCGTGACGTCCGGCCCGACGATCGCGGAGTAGACGCCGAGCTCGCGCAGGCGGCGGGCGATGAGGCGCGTGTACTGGGAGCCGAAGTCGACGACGACGATGCTCTGCAACTGGGGGCTCACTCCTCCGGAGGGAAGACGACGGTGACCTTCGTGTCCTCCGGCACGTTGAGCGTCACCGGGGCCGTCTGGCGGTTCAGGAAGCGGGCGTAGACGACCCACGTGCCCGCGGCGTCGAAGGCGACGCTCTTGGGCACCGTGCTGAGCCGGGCGCCCTCCGAGTAGCGCGAGCCCTGCGGGCTGCGCAGGACGAACAGGTCCACCGGCGGCATGTTCGGGGGCTCGACCGAGACCTCGACGAGGTAGTTCGTGAACGGGCTGACCGGACCCGCCGCGCGCGTGGTCCTGTCGCGCCAGGCCAAGAACGCCCCGAACCCGGCGACGAGGATCATCAGCAGGAGCAGCGCGGGCCCGCGCCACGAGCGCCGCGGCGCGAGGAGCTGGCGCTCCTCCTGGTCGAGGAGCCGGATCGGCGCGGGCGGCGGGCTCTGGTCGAGCGTGCCGGACCTGTACTTCGTGCCCGGCGGCGGCGCCTTCACGAAGCCGGGCGAGCTGTCCTTCGGCGACGGTCCGTCCGGCGGGCGCAGCCCCGGGTCGCTGTTGATCGTGATCGGCTCCGGCTCGGGCGGCTCGGGGGGCTGCGGCCGGACGCTGTCGGGGGAGGGGCCGGGCTGCGGCGCCACGGCGGCCGCTCCCGGCCGGGGCGCCTCGCGCGGCGCGGGCGCGGCGGCGGCCTGTCCGCCCGTCCCCGCGTCGGTGCTCGTCGCCGCCACCGTGGGCAGCGTCAGCTCGGTGAAGCCCACGGCGGGCACCTTCACGGCCCCTCCCGCCAGGCGCTTGACGATGCCGTGGAGGCGCTCGGCGGTGAGGGGCGGGTTCGCGGTCTCGACGGAGCGCAGCGCGGCGGCCACCTCGGCGCTGAGGTCGTCGCCCGCTAGCGCCAGCAGCGCCTTCGCCAGCGCCACGACGTCGGCGCGCATCAGCGCGCGCTTGTCGCCACCCTTGCGCCAGGGGACGCCGAAGCCCTCGATGTAGACCTCGCCCAGGAAGTAGAGCAGGCGGGAGGGCGTGATGTCGCCGTGGTACACGCCCTGCGCGTGCGCGTCCCTGAGCCCCTGCACGGCCTGCAGGACGAACCTGTCGTCGACGGCGCTCTCCCCACGGGCGACGAGCGAGGCGCCCGTGGGGTAGGCGGCGACGAGGCAGCCCCGTGGGCCGTCGTCGCCCTCGACGGCGTTGGCGTACAGCACCTTCAGCGCGTGGTCCGAGACCGAGGCGCCGGCGGCCAGCGTCGGCGTGCCGGGGAAGTCGTAGATCAGGACGTCGAGGCCCGTGATCGTGTCGACGCCGCGGGTGGTGACGACGCCGTGGGCGGCCGCGTATCGTTCGCCGCGCTCGAAACGTCCAGCGTCGGTCACGCGCCGAGTATAGCCCCGCGCGGCGGGGCCCCGGAGGTACCCCGTCCGTCCGCGACGGGACCGGTCGCGCCGCGCGGCGCTGGTAGGCTCGGTGCCGTATGGGACCGACTCGCGAAGGCGTCCTCGCCGCCCTGGGACGCGTGATGGACGAGGGCCTCGCGGCCGACGTGGCCTCCCTGGGGATGGTCGCCGGCGTCGAGGTCGAGGGGGGCACGGCCAGGGTGGCGCTCGCCGTGCCGGGCGGCCGCCGCGACGACGGGCTCGCGGCGCGGGCCGAGGCGGCGCTGCGGGAGGCCGGCGCGGAGGCGGTCGAGGTGACCTTCGTGGAGAGCCCGCGGTTCCCGGCCCAGGAGCCGCTCCCCGGCGTGCGAAGCGTCGTCGCCGTGGGCTCGGGCAAGGGCGGCGTGGGCAAGTCGACGGTGGCGGCGAACCTCGCCGCGGCCCTGGCGCGCGACGGGCTCTCCGTGGGCCTCCTCGACGCCGACATCTACGGGCCGTCGCAGGGGAAGATGTTCGGCGTCGAGGGCCGGCGCCTGATGGCGGACGAGAACAAGAACATCGTCCCGGTGAAGAACCACGGCATCAAGCTGATCTCGATCGCGAACCTCGTCGAGGAGGGCCAGGCGCTGACCTGGCGCGGCCCGATCCTCCACGGCACGCTCACGCAGATGCTGAAGCAGACGGTGTGGGGCGACCTCGACGTGCTCGTCGTCGACCTGCCGCCCGGCACCGGCGACGTCCAGCTCTCCCTCTCGCAGCTCGTCACCGTCACCGGCATGGTGCTGGTCACGACCCCGCAGGAGGTGGCGCTGGCCGACGTGAAGCGCGCCTACACGATGGCTCGGAAGACGCACGTGCCGCTCCTGGGCATCGTCGAGAACATGAGCTACTACCAGCTGCCGGGCGGCGAGCGCGACTACCTGTTCGGCGAGGGCGGGGCCGACCGCTGGGCCGCCGAGGTCGGCCTCGAGGTGCTGGCCCACGTGCCGATCACCCGCGCCCTTAGGGAGAGCGGCGACGCCGGCGCGCCCCTCGTCGTCACGGACCCGGACGACCCGGCCGCGCTCGAGCTGAGGCGCGCGGCCAGGCGCCTGCTGCGGAGGGTCTCAGAGGAGGCGGTGGCCACGCTGCCGATGGCCTGACGGTCACGGGGACGGGGCCCCTCGACCACCGGGCGCGGCCGCGGAGGGTGCTATCATCCCGCCCAGCGGGAGGAGTAGCTGCGCTCAGCGCCCGCCAGAGAGCCGGGGTCGCGGCTGAGAGCCCCGGCAGGTGCGCCCGCAGCGAACGTCGCCCGCCGGCCGCGCGCGTCGCGGTCAGGGAGGAACGCCCGCGCTCCGCGGGTCAGTAGAGCCCCCGGCTGGCCGCCCGGCGAAGCGGCCGACGAAGAGTGCCTCGCCCCGTTCGTGGGGCGGGGAAGAGCGGTGGTACCGCGGGGACAAGCCTCGTCCGCTCAGAACCGAGCGACGGGGCCGTTCGCTGTCTAGGCAGCGCTCCGGCGCCCGTCCAAGGGAGGTGCCGTCATGACCGCCACCAGCACCGGGGAGAGGGCGCTGGCGCCGCGCTACGACCCCGCCGAGGTCGAGACGCGCTGGGCCGAGCGCTGGGCGCGCGAGCCCTTCACCGCCGACCCGAGCAGCGACAAGCCGGCGTTCTGCATCGTGATCCCGCCGCCGAACGTCACCGGCGAGCTGCACCTGGGCCACGCGTTCGACAACACGATCATCGACACCCTCATCCGCTACAAGCGGATGCGCGGCTACGAGACGCTGTTCCAGCCCGGGACCGACCACGCCGGCATCGCGACGCAGGTCCAGGTGGAGCGGGCGCTGAAGAAGGAGGGGCTGACCCGCCACGACATCGGCCGCGAGCGCTTCCTCGAGCGCACGTGGCAGTGGGTCGACAGGTACGGCAGCTTCATCCTCCACCAGCTCCAGCGCATGGGCGTGTCGGCCGACTGGACGCGCACGCGCTTCACGATGGACGAGGGCCTGTCGGCGGCGGTGCGCCGGCAGTTCGTGACGCTCTACCACCGCGGGAAGGTCTACCGCGGCGAGCGCATCGTGAACTGGGACCCTGCTAGCCAGACCGTTCTATCCGACCTCGAGGTGGAGCGCGAGGAGCGCGAGACCGAGATGTACGAGCTCGCCTACGAGCTCGAGGGCGGCGGGGCGATCCGCGTGGCCACGGTGCGGCCGGAGACGATCTTCGCCGACGTGGCCGTGGCCGTTCACCCCGAGGACGAGCGCTTCCGCGGCCTGGTGGGCAGGAAGGCGCGGATCCCCCTGACGGACCGGTGGGTGCCGATCATCGCCGACGAGGCGGTCGAGCGCGACTTCGGCACCGGCGCGCTGAAGATCACGCCCGCGCACGACCCCACCGACTTCGAGATCGGCGAGCGCCACGGCCTGCCGCGCCCGTCGGTGATCGGCAAGGACGTGAGGCTCACCGGCGAGCTGGTGCCGGAGGAGTTCCGCGGCCTCGACAGGTTCGAGGCGCGCGAGCGCGTGGTCGCGGCGCTGGAGCGCGAGGGCGCCCTGGTCGGCCGCCGCGAGTACACGGTGGCGCTCGGCGTGTCGCAGCGCACCGGCGTGCCCGTGGAGCCGCTGCTCTCGCTGCAGTGGTTCTACGACACCGACGAGGCCGCGGCGAAGGCGCTGAAGCGCGTGGAGTCGGGCGAGACGCGGTTCGTGCCCGAGCGCTACACGAAGGTGGCCATCGACTGGCTCCGGAACCTCAGGCACTGGTGCATCTCGCGGCAGCTCTGGTGGGGCCACCGCATCCCGGCCTGGTACGACGCCGACGGCAACGTCTACGTGCCGCCCCTCGAGGACCCGATGCTCGACCCGACCGACGACCCGCGCTACGCCGGGATCGAGCTGACGCAGGACCCCGACGTGTTCGACACCTGGTTCAGCTCGAACCTGTGGCCCTTCTCCACGCTCGGCTGGCCCGACCTTGCGGACCCGTTCCTGCGGAAGTTCTACCCGACCAGCGTGCTCGTGACCGGCTACGACATCCTCTCGTTCTGGGTCGCGCGCATGCAGATCGCCGCCGAGGAGTTCCTGGGCGAGAGGCCGTTCGACACCGTGCTGCTCCACGGCCTGGTGCTCGACGCCAAGGGCCAGAAGATGTCGAAGTCGAAGGGCAACGGCGTCGACCCGCTCGAGGTCGTGGACAGGTACGGCGCCGACGCGCTGCGCTTCGCCCTCAGCCGCGCCTCGACCGGCGGCCAGGACATCCGCTGGGACGAGCGCCAGGTCGAGATGGGCCGCAACTTCGCCACGAAGCTGTGGAACGCCGCGCGCTTCGTGCTGATGCAGGAGGGCGAGCCGGGCGAGGGGCCGCTCGCGGGCAGCCCGAACCTCGCCGACAGGTGGCTGCTGTCGCGCCTGCAGCGGGCGGTGCGCGAGGTCACGCGTGCCCTCGACGAGCTCGACCTCGGCGCCGCGAACCGCCTCGCCTACGACTTCGTCTGGTCCGAGTTCTGCGACTGGTACCTGGAGGCGGCGAAGGCGCCGCTCAGGGAGGGCGACGCGCACGCGCTGAGGACGGTGAGGCACGCCCTCGACGTGGTCCTGAGGCTGCTCCACCCGCTGATGCCGTTCGTGACCTCGGAGCTCTACGCCGCGCTCGGTCACGACGAGCAGGTCGCGCTGGCGCCGTGGCCGGAGGCGGACGACGCGCTCGTAGACCCGGAGAGCGAGGCCGCGTTCGAGCGCGTGCAGGCCGCCGTGACCGCGGCGCGCGGGCTGAGGTCCGAGGCCGAGCTGCCGCCGTCCCAGACGGCCGAGGTGTGGGTGGCTGGGCCGGGGGCCGCGTCTCTCCTCGAGCACCGCGCCCTGATCGAGCCGCTGGCCAGGGTCGCCCTGCGCGAGGGCACGCCGGAGGGCTCGGCCCTCGTCGGCGCCCTCCCGGACGTCGAGCTGAGGCTGCCCCTAGCGGGCCAGGTCGACGTCGCGGCCTACGCCGCCCGGCAGCGCAAGCGGCTCGAGCAGGCGCGCGCCGACGCCGAGCGCTCGCGGCGGAAGCTGGCCAACGAGGGCTTCGTGAAGGGCGCGCCCGCCGAGGTCGTGGCCGAGGAGCGGAGGCGCCTCGAGGAGGCGGAGGCGCTGGCCGCGCGCCTGGAGAGGGTGCTGGCCGACATCGCCTGAGCGCCCGCCCCGGGCGGCAGGTCGCCCGGTCCGGGGCCCCGGCGTCGCGCCGGAGCCCCGGACGGCGCTTCTGGGGCGGCTCGGGCGGCGGCATCGCTCCCGACCCGGGCGCCGCGCCTCGGCTGCGCCGGCGTTCTCCGCGCGGGGACGCCGCGCCGCCGGCGCCCCGGCCGCCGCTGCTAGCCTGGCGACGTGACCGTTCCCGCCGTGCAGGTCGGCCTGCCGCTCACGCAGCAGGACGTCCTCGACGTCGCGTTCTCCCGCCGCGGCGCGGCGCTGCCCGACGAGGCCCGCGCGCGCGTGGCGGCCGGGCGCGCCTACGCCGAGGAGCTGCTGGCCGAGGGCGCCGTCGTCTACGGCGTCACGACCGGGTTCGGCCGCTTCGCCACCACGCGCGTCAGCGCCCAGGACGCCGAGGCGCTGCAGCGCAACCTCCTGCGCTCGCACGCCGTGGGGGTGGGCGGTCCGCTGCCGGAAGAGCTCGTGCGGGCGATGCTGCTGCTGCGCGCGCACTCCCTGGCGCTGGGGGCGTCCGGCGTGAGGCCGGAGCTGATCGACGCGCTGCTGGCGTTCCTCGAGCGGGGCGTGGTGCCGGAGGTGCCCGCCAAGGGCTCCGTGGGGGCGTCGGGGGACCTGGCCCCGCTGGCCCACATGGCCCTGCCGCTGATCGGCGAGGGGTTCGCGTACGTGGGCGGCGAGCGCCTGACCGGCGCCGAGGCGCTGGCGCGGGCGGGCCTCAGGCCGCTCACCCTGGCGGCCAAGGAGGGCCTGGCGCTGATCAACGGCACGCAGTACATGGCGGCCCACCTGGTGCTGGCCCTGCACCGCGCCCGCGCGGTGGCCGACACGGCGGACGTGGCGGCGGCGATGACCGTGGAGGCCCTGATGGGCAGCCACAGGCCGTTCGCCGAGGCCGTGACGCGTCTCAGGCCCCACCCCGGGGCGCGGCTCGTGGCCCGGCGGATGCGGGCGCTCCTGGCCGGCTCGGAGATCGAGCCCGCGCACGCCGACTGCGGCCGGGTCCAGGACGCCTACTCGCTGCGCGCCGTACCGCAGGTGCACGGCGCCACGCGCGACGCCCTGGCGCACGTCTCGAGCGTGCTCGACGTCGAGCTGAACGCCGTGACCGACAACCCGCTCGTCCTCGCAGGCGAGCGCGAGGTCGTCTCGGCCGGCAACTTCCACGGCCAGCCGCTCGCGCTGGCGGCCGACTACGCCGCGATCGCCGTGGCCGAGCTGGCCAGCGTCAGCGAGCGGCGGGTCGAGCAGCTCGTGAACCCCGCGCTCTCGGGCCTGCCGGCGTTCCTCACCCGCCGCGGCGGCCTCAACTCCGGGCTGATGGTGGCGCAGTACACCGCCGCGGCGCTGGTGAGCGAGAACAAGGTGCTGGCCCACCCGGCGTCGGTCGACTCGATTCCCACGAGCGCGAACCAGGAGGACCACGTCTCGATGGGCGCGCACGCCGCCCGAAAGCTCCTCGAGGTGGTGGACAACGCGGCGACCGTCGTCGCCGTGGAGCTGATGGCCGCGGCGCAGGCCCTCGACATGCGGGCGCCGCTCAGGCCGGGCGCGGGCGCCGCGGGCGCGCACGCGCGGGTGCGCGGGCTGGTGGCGCCGCTAGAGGAGGACAGGTTCCTCGCGCCCGACCTCGCGGCGCTGAAGGTCGCCGTCCTGGACGGGTCGGTGGCGGCTGCCGCAGCGGCCGCCGCCGGCCTCGACGTCTGACCGCCAGGGCCGACCCGTGGTACGCGGACGGCCTGCCCTCCCGGGGCCCGCGGGCGCCGGGGCGCGGCTGGTAAGTTCGGCGCATGCGCCCTGATGACGTCCAGGCGGGCGAGCCGCCCGCGGTGCTCGGACCGGGCTTCGCGGCGTGGGCCCAGGGCCAGCCTCTGCTGGCGACGCTCGTGGTCGGCGCCCTCGTGGCGCTGGTGGCGTACGGCGGGTTCCGGCTGACGCGCGAGCTGCTGGTCCGGCTCGTCAACCCGCTCACGGACCGCACGAAGCACGTCTGGGACGACGCGCTCAAGCGCCGGCGCTTCTTCTGGCGCCTCTCCTACGCCGTGCCGGTGCTCGTGGTGAGGGCCGGTCTGCCCTACCTGCCGGCGCTGCCGCCGGAGGCCGCGGCCTGGCTCCAGAGGCTCCTCGCCGCGGCCATGGCCGTGGTCGTCGCGCGGGCCCTGGCCGCGCTGGTGAACGCCTTCGGCGACGTCTACGCCCAGGGCCCGCACGCCGCCGAGCGCCCGATCAAGGGGTACCTGCAGGTGATCGTGCTGGTCACCTACGGGCTGGCCGTGGTCGTGGTCATGGCCGTCCTCATCGACAGGGACCCGCTCGTGGTCCTCTCGGGCATCGGCGCGGCCTCGGCGGTGCTGCTGCTGGTGTTCCGGGACACCCTGCTCTCGCTGGTCGCCGGCATGACGATCACGAACAACGACCTGATCAGGGTGGGCGACTGGATCGAGATGCCGCAGTTCAACGCCGACGGCGACGTCGTCGACATCGCCCTGAACACGGTCACGGTGCAGAACTGGGACAAGACCTTCACGGTCATCCCCACGCACCAGTTCCTGGGCCACTCGTTCAAGAACTGGCGCGGGATGCAGGCGTCGGGCGGGAGGCGCATCAAGCGCTCGCTCCTCATCGACATGGCCACGGTGCGGTTCCTGACCGACGAGGACGTCGAGCGCCTCTCCCGCTTCGCCGTGCTCAGGCCCTACTTCGAGGAGAAGCGGCGCGAGATCGCGCGCTGGGCCGAGGAGCACCCGGAGGCCAGGGAGGACCCGGTGAACATGAGGCGCCTGACGAACATCGGCACGTTCAGGGCGTACGTGGAGCGCTACCTGCGGACCAGGCCCGACATCGCCCAGGACATGACGTTCCTCGTCAGGCACCTCGCGCCCACCGCCGAGGGGCTGCCCCTCGAGGTCTACGTGTTCGTGGCCGACGTGAGGTGGGCCGTGTACGAGCGGGTCCAGGCCGACGTCTTCGACCACCTCCTGGCGATCCTGCCGGAGTTCGGGCTCTCCGTCTTCCAGGCGCCGAGCGGCGCCGACCTGCGCGCCCTCTCGGGGACGGCGGCGCCGGCGCCGGTCAGGCCCGCGGCAGCAGCGCCCTCAGGTACGTCCAGCGCGTGAGCAGGAAGAAGGCGAGCTGCACCGCGGCGAACAGGCCGACGACGGTGAGGGCGTAGCCGAGCACGGCGGCGCGGGCCGCGCCCACGGCGCCGATCATGCTGCCCAGCGCGTTCAGCGCGAACATCGCGTGCACGCCGCCGACGGCGAACGGCAGCAGGAACACCAGCGCCACCTGACGGCTGACGACGGCGCCGGCCTCGCGCCGGGTGATGCCGATGCGCTTCAGGCGCGTGAAGAGCCGCCTGTCGTCGGGGAGCTCGGTGAAGAGCTTGAAGTAGATCAGGCTGCCCGCGCCGATGAAGAACAGCACCGAGACGAACAGGCCGGCGAACATCGACAGGCCCAGCATCTGCCGCACCATCACGAACGTGGCGTGCTTGTTAGCGACCAGCATCGTGCCCTCCGGCGGCACGGCCATCGACACGGCGGTGCCGAGGGCGGTGCTCCTGTCGGCGCCCGGCCAGTCGTAGACGGCCAGCGTGAGCCGGCCCAGCCGCTGGGCAGCCGCTTCCCACGCCCGCTCGTCCACCGCGAACCAGGCCCCCGGGAGGTAGGGCGGCACCGTGGTCGGCGGGGTGACCCGCCGCGCCGCGATCGCTCCCGGCTCCGGGCCGCTCGCGAGCACGAAGGCCGGGGCCGGCGCCTGGCCCTCCGCCTGCCCGCCGCCCTCCAGGGGCGCCAGCCACGCGGCCTCGCCGAAGCCGCCCGGCGCCTCGAGGGCGTTCACCCACCCGAGGTACGCGGGCTCCGCCACGAGGACGAGCCAGGCCGGGCGCTCGGAGCCCGGGGTCAGGTACCTGGCCTCGACGACCTCGACGTCGGCCGCGACGGTGGCCGCGACGCCGTGCTCGAGGAGCAGCTCGTCGACCCTCGCGCGGGTGAGCTGCGGCCTGTCGCCGCCGGTCTCGACGAGCGTCAGCGCGTGCGGGTACTGCTCGTCGAAGGCGGAGAAGAACTGCTGCGAGACGATGTAGAACGTGCCCGCCGCGGCCAGCACCACGGCGCTCAGGGTGGCGATGTTCGCCAGCAGGCGCGCGTTGTCCGAGAGCCGGAAGACGAGCTGCGAGACCACCAGCATCCGCGTGCCGCGCAGGTACGACAGGCGGCGCGAGAGCCAGCGCATCACGAACACGCTGCCCTGCGTGAACAGCAGGTAGGTGCCGACGACGACCACCGCCACCACCGGGACGAACGCCAGGGCCACGGCCACGCCCTGCACCGCGCTCGCGACCGCGTAGCCGCCGGCGACGAGCAGGAAGCCGAGCACGGCCAGCGAGGCGCGCGCGTTCGGCTTGAAGCGCGGCTTGCTCGCCTCCTTCAGCATCTCGAGCACCGTGCGGCGGCCCACCATGGCGGCGCCGGCAAGCGTCACGAGCTGGAAAAGGCCGAGGAACCCGAGCGCGGTGAGCAGCAGGGCCCGCGGAACCAGGGCGAACGAGAGCGGCTCGTCGATGAGCAGCACGCGCGCGATCGCCATCAGGAAGAGCCGCGTGAAGAGCAGCCCGAGGCCGATGCCCGCGGCGATCGCCGCCAGCGACAGGAACGTGTTCTCGAGCCAGATCAGGCGCCTGAGCTGGGCGCGGGTGGTGCCCATCAGCGTCAGCAGCCCGAACTCCTTGTTCCGCGCCCGCAGGAACGCGCCGCTCGAGTAGAGGACGAAGAAGAAGGCGAAGACGGCGATCAGCACGAGGCACACGGTGAGGACGGTCCGGGTCGTCTGACCGCCGTAGAGGTAGCCGCCCTGCACGTCCGGGTGGAACAGGAACTGGGCGTAGACGAAGAACAGCGCCACCGAGAACGTGCTGGAGAGCAGGAACGCGGCGTAGCGCAGCCAGCTCCCCTTGAGGTTCGAGAGCGCGAGCTGGGCGAACGTCACGATGCGAACCCTCCCATCGCGCTGAGCGTGTCGAGGAGCTGCTGGAAGAACGCCTGCCGCGAGCCGCCGCGCCTGAGCTCCGTGAACGGCCGGCCGTCCCTGATGAACACCACGCGCCGGCAGAAGCTGGCGGCGAACGGGTCGTGGGTGACCATCACCACCGTCACCCCGTGGTCCTCGTTGAGCTGGCGCAGGGCCTGCATCACGTCGTTGGCGGCCTTCGAGTCGAGGTTGCCCGTGAGCTCGTCGGCGAGCACTACGTCCGGGTCGTGGATGATCGCTCGGGCGATCGCCGCGCGCTGCTGCTGGCCGCCCGACACCTCGAACGGCATGCGGTCGAGCACGCCCGTGATGCCGAGCGTGGCGGCCACGCGGCCGAGCCTGGCCTGCATCTCGTCGACCGGGACCCGGTCGAGCACCAGCGGCAGGAGCACGTTCTCGCGCAGCGTGAGCGTGTCGAGCAGGTTGAAGTCCTGGAACACGAACCCCAGGCGCCGCCGGCGGAAGAGGGCGAGCTCCTCCGGGTCCATCCCGGCCGGGTCCTGGCCGCCGATGCGCACGGAGCCGGCCGTGGGCACGTCGATCGTCGAGAGCAGGTTCAGGAGCGTCGTCTTGCCGCTCCCGGACGGCCCCATGATGCCCAGGAACTCGCCCTTCTCGACGCGCAGGTCGAAGTCCTGCAGGGCGGTGTGGCTGGCGCCGCCGCGCGTCCCGCCGTAGACCTTCGTGAGCCCCCTGGCCTCGAGCACGGCGGGCGCCGCCCGCGTGGCGCTGACCCGCGGCGCCGACGCCTTCGTGTCGTCCCTTCTCTCCATCAGCCTCGTATCAGGCATGAGGTCCTCCTCACGCCCGGATGCTCCCAGGGAGCGGCGCTCCCCAGCCATCGCGGAAGCTTACGCCCCGCGGGCGAACCTTACGAGGCCGTCACCCACGCGATGGCTCCTGGGCGACGCGGTGGACGCCGGCCTCGCGCAGGCGCACCGTCGCCGTCGTGCCCTCGCCGACCCGCGAGGCGACCTCGAGCTCGTGGCCCATGCGGCGGCACACCTCGGCGGCGACGTGGAGGCCCATCCCCGTCGAGGCGCCGTAGGCGCGGCCGTTGGCGCCGGTGAAGAAGCGCTCGAACACGCGCGGCAGGTCCTCCGGCGGGATGCCGGGCCCCCTGTCGGTCACGGTCACGCGCGCGCCGTCCGGCTCGCGGGCGACGCCCACCACGACGGTCGAGCCGGCCGGGCTGTACCTGACGGCGTTGGTGAGGAGCTGGCGCAGCACGACGCGCAGCCACTTCGGGTCCGTGACCGCCCGCACCTCCGCGGGCGCCTCCACGCGCGGGTAGACCTCGGCGCGGATGAAGGCGCCGCGCAGCTCGTTCAGCGCCGAGCGCGCCAGCGCCACGAGGTCCGTCTCGGCCGGCCGGTAGTCGAGCTCGAAGCGGCCGAGCCTGGCGGTGGCGAGCATCAGGTCGAGGCCCTGAGCGAGCCGCTCGGCCTCCGCCGCGACGTCGTCCCAGGCCGTCTCGTCGCGCCGCTCGGCGGCGAGCTGGATCACGCTCAGGGGCGTCTTCATCTGGTGCACCCACATGTCCACGAACGTCCTGTGCTCCTCGGCGCCGCGGCGGAGCTCGGCGAGCTCCGCGGCGGCGGCGGCCTGCGCGGCCTCGAGCAGGCGCGCCAGCGCGCGCTGCTCCCGCGAGGCCGGCCGCGGCAGCGGGGCCGACACCGAGGCCAGGCCCTCCTCGAGCCGGCGCGCGACCTCGCGCCGGAACGCGGCCTTGCGCGCCGCGTCGACGGCGAGGATCGCCGCCAGGCTGACCAGCGCCAGCAGCAGCACGTACCCTGCCTCGCCCCAGGTGAGCGCCGCGACGCCGAGGTGCACGACGAGCAGCAGGAAGCCCACCGCCAGCGCGAAGGCGAGCACCAGCGGGAGCTGGTCGATGAGCGCGTCGCGCGGCCTCACCCGCCGGCGCCCCCGTCGGCGGGAGGGACGTCGAGCGCGTAGCCCTCGCCGCGCACCGTCCTCACCGCCGACCCCAGCCCGAGACCGGCCAGCTTGCGGCGCAGGCGGTTCACGTTCACCGTCAGGGTGTTGTCGTCGACGAACTCCTCGTCGTCCCACAGCGTCTGCAGCAGCGACGCGCGCCTCACCACGGCGCCCCTCGCGCGCAGCAGCGCCTCGAGCAGCAGGCCCTCGTTGCGGGAGAGGACCGCCCTGCGCCCCCGGTAGGCGGCCTCGAGGCGGTGGGGGTCGTAGGCGAGACCCGCGTGCTCGACGACGCCGTCCGCCGCCCCAGCGGAGCTGTACTCGCCGTAGGCGCGGCGCAGCGCCGCCCTGACCTTGGCGGTGACGAGCTCGAGGCTGAACGGCTTGACGATGTAGTCGTCCCCGCCGTTCTCGATCGCCATCACCTGGTCCATGTCGCCGCCGCGGGCGGTGATGAACACGATCGGCGCCTTCGACACCGTGCGGAACTGGCGGCACCAGTAGAAGCCGTCGTACCAGGGCAGGTTCACGTCGAGGAGCACCAGGTCGGGCGCCACCTCGAGGAACTCGTCCTTGAGGTCGTCGAAACGCCTGGCCGTGACGGCCTCGTGCCCGTAGCGCCTGAGGTGCGCCTCCAGCGCCGCCGCCAGCTTGGGCTCGTCCTCGACGATGAAGATCCGGCTCATCGCCGCCCTGAGCCTAACGCCGCGCGCACGCGCCGGTCGGTCGCGGCACTAACCCCCGACCGTGCCGGTGACCACGTGGACGCGCAGGCCCCCGTTCACCGTCGTCGTCACGCCCAGGACCCGCACGCGCGGGTGCCCGGTCACGCGCCGGGCGTCGTTCGTGAGCAGCGCGAACGCCCACGGCGTCGGCGACCCCGCCAGGCGGTCGAGGAAGCGGCGCGTGAGCGCCGCGGCCTTCGCCGCGTCTCCCAGTCGCACGCCGTAGGGCAGGTTGCTGACGACGAGGCCGCGCCTGGCCCCCAGGGACGCGAGGTCGAACGCGAGGCTGTCGGCGGCGTGGAGCAGCACGCCCTCGTGGCCGGCGGCGGCCAGGTTCGCCCGGGCCGCCTCGAGGACGCGCGCGTCGGCGTCGATGCCCAGGCGCCGCGGGGTCGGCTCCGCCCGCGCCCGCGGCTCGTCGCCCGGAGCGGTTGGCGACTCCGGGTCGCGCGGCGCGCCGGGCGGTCCGCCCTCGCCGGCCGCGCGCTCCCCGTCGCCGGTCGGGCCCTCCCCGCCGGCAGGCGGCAGCCCCCAGCGCCTGCGCACCTCGCGCCAGCGGCCCGGGCGGAACCAGCCCGCGCTCTCGAAGGCGAACGTCCGCGCGCGGCCGGGCGGCAGGCCCGCGAGGGCGTCGGCGGCCTCGATCAGCACCGCGCCCGAGCCGCAGAACGGGTCCACGACGACGTCGGGCGAAGGCTGCGCCCTCAGCCCCAGGAGCGCCACGGCGGCGGCCAGGGTCTCCCTCGCGGGCGCCTCGCCGACGAGCGTGCGCAGGCCCCGCCGGTGCAGGTGCTCGCCGGAGGTGTTGAGGCTCACCGTGCAGCGGTCGTGCTCGAGGCGGACGAAGACCTCGAGCTCCGCCTCCGGCGCCGGCCGGGGGTGCAGGCCCAAGGGGCCCATGCGCCGCGCGATCGCGCCGGTCACGGCGCGCGCTAGCTCGTCGCCCGCCTGCAGCCGCGAGCGCCGCGACGACATGCGCAGCGCGTACGACGCGGTGAAGCCCAGGTGCACCTCCCATAGCAGCTTCCGCGCCCTGTCGTGCAGCATCTCCACCGAGGCCGCCGGGAACGACCCGAGGCGCAGCAGCACGCGCGACGCCGTACGCAGGACGAGGTTCGCGGTCATGACGCCCTCGAGGTCTAGGGGCAGGGCCACGCCGCCCGCCTCGACGCGCGCGGCGGCCGGGTCCGGGACCAGGCCGGCGGCGACGAGCTCCTCCAGGAGGAGCGGCTCCAGGCCCGGCGCCGCCTGCACGAAGCACTCGAACGGCGCTTCGAGGAGCCACCTCTTCACGCGCCGTTCGAGCGCCCTAGGCGTGAGCGTCGCGGACCCCGGGCTCTCGACCACGAGCCCAGGCTAGCTCGGCACGCCCTCCCAGTCGGGCTCCCACAGAGGGTTCTCGGCGCGGTAGTAGTTCATGCTCCCGTCGTCCGGGAAGCCGGGTCCCAGGTTCGTCGCCCACGAGTAGAAGACGACGTAGCGCCCGTCGCCGCTCACCACCGGGCCCCATGCCCACGCCCCGCCGTCCGGAGACGTGCCGTCGGCCGTGGCGCTCACGAGCCGGTACTCGTCGGCGGCGACGTCGTAGGCGTAGAGGTCGACCTTCCCGTCGTCGTCGCTCCCGTCGAACGGATGGTCCGTCTCCACCACGACGACGTCGCCGTCCCTCGACATCGCGACCGGCCGGAGGTTCGCGTGGCCACCCTCGGGCGACCCGCCCAGGCGCGTGAAGGTCAGGGTCTCGAGGTCGACGAGGTAACCGGTCTGGGTGCTAGCGTTCGCGAAGCGGGCCTCCAGCAGGAGCACGCGGCCGTCGTGGCTCAGCGCCACGGGCTCCTGGACGGGCAGGGCGTCGGGGTCGTCGACCTCGATGGCCGCGCCGGTGACGAGGTCCACGACCACGACCGCGTCGTCGGTCGTGTAGGCGACGCGGCGGCCGTCGCCGCTGATCGCGAGCGGGTAGGTGCCCCCCGCCGCCGTGCCGTCGGCGCCGCGGCTCGCCAGGACGAGCTCCCCGGTCGCCAGGCCCTTCACGTAGACGTCGTCGACGTCGTTGGCGTCCAGGTCTGGCAGCGCCCTCGCGGGGGTGACGAACGCGACCCGCGTCGCCTCGGTCGGCGTCTGCCGCCCACACGGTGGCGGGTCCCAGGGGCACCCTCTCGCCGTCGGCGTCGGTGTTCACGAGCGCCGGCGGGCCACCCGCGAACGTGGCCCAGCACGCCAGGATGGCGAGCAGCATCACCACCTGGTTCACCTGGGGCCGACGGTGACGTCGCTGGGCATGGGGGCGACGCGCGCGTGGCCTCTCCGCCCCCTCACGACGACGGTGGGGCGGTCGGCACATCACCGGCTCAAGGCCGCCACAGCGGGTTCTCGGCCCGACGCTCGCGGCCACCGGCCGTCTCGTCATCGCTCCGCCTCCCCGGGCGGCCACGCCGCCCCTCCCGCGGAGATGGTCGACCTGCCCGCGTCACGCGGGCGTTACGCGACCCGCGAGGGCCACGGCCCGCCGGTGACCGGGGCCGCGCCCGCACACGTGGTCGGACTCAAGCGGTGCGCGGGTCCAGGAGGTCGCGCAGGCCGTCGCCGAGGAGGCTCCAGCCGAGGACGGTCCAGACGATCGCCAGGCCGGGCACCAGGGCGGGGTAGGGGCTCATCGCCAGGAACCCCTGGGCCTCGCGCAGCATGTTGCCCCACGAGGGCACGTCCGGCGGGGTGCCGAGGCCGAGGAACGAGAGCGCCGCCTCCGCCAGCACGGCGACCGCGAGGCTGAGGCTGGCCTGCACCACGAGCGGGCCCACCGCCCCCGGCATCACGTGGCGCCACAGGAGCCTGCCCTCGCCCATCCCGAGGGCGCGGGCCGCCTCGACGAAGTCGCTCTCCTTCGTGGCGAGGACCCCGGCGCGGGCCACGCGCGCGAAGATCGGCACGGTGGCGATGCCGATCGCCGCCATCGCGGTGAGCGTGCCGGGCTTGTAGACGGCTGCGAGGAGAAGCGCCATGAGGATCGCCGGGAAGGCGTAGAGGACGTCGACGAGGCGCATCACGACCTCGTCGACGGCGCCGCCCACGAACCCGGCGACGGCGCCGAGCAGCGTGCCCGCGACGAGCGCTATGCCGACCGCGATGAAGCCGACGTACAGCGTGCTGCGGGCGCCGAAGAGCAGGCGCGAGAGCAGGTCGCGGCCGAAGTGGTCCGTGCCCAGCGGGTGGGCCGCCGACGGCGGCTGGAGCTGGGCCGAGAAGTCGATGGCGTTGGGCGGGTAGGGAGACCACACCAGGCCGAGCAGCGCCCCGGCCACGATCGTGCCGATGAGGAAGGCGCCGAGCCAGAGGTTGTAGCGGCGGCGCACGCGGCGGGTCCGGCGCCGGGGAGCGCCAGCGGCGGGCGCGACGGCCGGTCCGTCGGAGGCGTCACTCATAGCGGATGCGCGGGTCGAGGAGCCCGTACGAGACGTCGACGAGGAAGCCGAGGCCCACGATCGTCGCGGCGTAGAGCAGGACCTCGCCCTGCAGGAGCGGGAAGTCGCGCGTGCCGATGGCCGTGAGCGCGAGCCGGCCGAGGCCCGGCAGCGCGAAGACCTGCTCGATGACGATCGAGCCGATGAAGACGTTCGAGAGCGAGATGCCGAGGATCGTGACGATGGTGACCATGGCGTTGCGCAGGGCGTGCTTGAACACGACGCCCCGCTGCGCGACCCCCTTGGCGCGGGCGGTGCGGACGAAGTCCTGGCTGAGCACCTCGAGCATCGCCGCGCGGGTCATGCGCGTCAACACGGCGGCCTGGCCGAGCCCGAGGGCCAGGACCGGCAGCACCAGGCTGCGCAGCCAGCGGACCGGGTCCTGGCCGAACGGCACGAACCCGCTGGCCGGCAGCCACCTGAGCTCGACGGCGAAGTAGAGGATGAAGAGGAGCCCGAGCCAGAAGCTGGGGATCGCCGCGCCGACCTGGGAGAGGGACGTCACCAGAGGGTCCCAGAACGTGCCGCGCCGGAGCGCCGCGAACACGCCCAGCGGCAGCGCGATCAGGCACGCGACCAGCGCCGCTCCGACGGCGAGCGGCACGCTCACGCGCAGGCGCTCGCCGATCAGCCCCGCGACGGGCCTGTCGTAGTTCAGCGACTCGCCGAGGTCGCCTCGCACCGCGCCGCCGAGCCACGCCAGGTAGCGCTCGACCGGCGGCCTGTCCAGGCCGAGCTGCCGGCTCAGGGCCTCCCGCGCTGCGGGGGAGGCGTTCATGCCGAGGATCACCGTGGCCGGGTCGCCGGGGACGGCCAGCAGGGCGCCGAACACGACGACGCTGGCCAGCAGGACGCTGAGCAGGGCGGTGAGGAAGCGGCGTACGACGAAGGCGAGCATCTCTCGTGGATACCAGGGTCAGATAGGGCGGGGGCGGCCCGCCGGGCCGCCCCCGCGAGGGGCCTTACCGCGCGCGGTAGACGCGCACGAGGTTGATCGAAGGCGTGGGCTGGTCGGTCCAGAAGCCGTAGACGTCCTGCTTGGCCGCGACCAGGTACGGCGCGGAGAGCACCCAGACGTTCACCGCGTCCTCGGCGATGATGCGGGCGATCTCCTGGTACTTGGCGGTCGCCTCCTCCTGCGTCCTCGCGGCCTCCGCCTCGGCGAGGAGCTCGGCGATGCGCGGGTTGTCGTAGTGGTAGTAGTAGCTCGGGTTCGCGTAGACGTTGATGTCGCGCGGCTCCGAGTGACCGATGATGGTCATGTCGTAGTCGCCGCCGAGGAAGATCCGCTCCAGCCAGGTCGCCCACTCCACGACCGAGAGCTCGACCTCGATCCCGACCTGCGCGAGCTGCTGCGCGATGACCTCGCCGGTGCGGCGCTCGATCGCGTACGGCTCCGGCAGCTCGAACCTGACCCTGAAGCCGTTCGGGTAACCGGCCTCGGCCAGGAGCTGCTTGGCGCGCTCGGGGTCGTACGGGTACGTGTCGGTGAGGTCGATGTAGTAGTTCTCGGCCGGGCTCATGTGCGTGCCGATCACGGTGCCGAGGCCGAAGAGCGCGCCCTGCACGATCGCGTTCTTGTCGATCGCGTGGGTGATCGCCTGGCGCACGCGCTTGTCGTTCAGCGGCTCGCGGGCGTTGTTGAGCGCCATCGTGATCTCGGCGGTCGCGGAGCCCTGGGTGCCCTTGAGGTCGGGGTTGGCGAGGACCTGCTGGAACTGCTCGGGCAGGAGCGCCACGGCGATCATGTCGATGTCGCCGGCCTGCAGCGCCGCGAAGCGGGCGTTGGCGTCGGAGATGATGCGGAACTCGGCGGAGTCGAGGTAGGGGAGGCCCTCCTCCCAGTAGTCCTCGAAGCGCTCGAGCCGCACGTGGCTGCCCGGCACGTACTCGGCGAAGCGGAAGGCGCCGGTGCCGATGGGCTGCGTGCGCTGCGTGTCGGCCTTGCCGGCGGGGTTGATCACCGAGTCGGGCCGCGCGAGGTTGTAGAGCAGGCTCGAGCTGGGCCGCGAGAGGTGGAACGCGACCGTGAGCGGATCGATCGCCTCGACGCTCTCGATCGCCTCGTAGTACTGGGAGTTCGTGTGCCCGGACTCGGGGTCGGCGGCGCGGGTGAACTTCTCGACGACGTCCTCGGCGTCGAAGTCCGAGCCGTCGTGGAACCTCACGCCCTCGCGCAGGTGGAAGGTCCAGGTGAGCCCGTCCTCCGAGGTCTCCCACGACGTGGCCAGGGCCGGGACGATCTCGCCGGTGCGGTCGAAGCGCACCAGGCCCTGCAGGACGTTGTCGTAGACGACGCGCGGGATCTCCTGTGACGTCGAGGCCGACGGGTCCCAGCCCGGCGGCTCGGCCGTGATGGCCACGACGACGTGGCCGCCGCTGACCGGCTCAGGGTCCTGGGCTGCGGCGACCCCCGCGGCGAGCAGCAGCGCCGCGAGCGCGACCTTGAAAGCCTTCGCTGTCTTCCTCATCCAGTCCTCCGATCGGCATCAGCCGCAGCGCCGCTGCGTGCGGCGTTCAGCTGGCAAGGTAGGCGATGGCCGCGGCGGCGTAAAGCCGAGCGGCGGCCACGGTGTCCTCGAGCCTCACGAACTCGTCGACCTGGTGCGGGATCGTCCTGTCGCCCGGGCCGATGGTGACGACGGGGATACCCTTCCACGCCCACAGGAACGTGCCGTCCGTGGCGCCGGGCACCCCGCCGTAGCGGGGCGGCGTCCCGAGCACCGGCTCGTATACGGCCTCGACGGCGGCCACGAGCGGGTCCGCGGGGTCGGTGGCGGTCCAGGGGCGGGACTCGAAGCACTCGACCTCGAAGCGCAGGCGCGGGGTGCGCGCCTCGATCGCGCGGGCGATCTCGTCGATCTGGTGCTCCAGCTCGTCGTGGTCCTGGCCGGGCACGGTGCGCACGTCCAGCGCCATGTAGGCCTCGTCGGGCATGACGTTGAGCTGCGCCTCGCCGCGCGCCGGCGCCTGGAGGATCGTCGGCGTGATCCAGGGCAGGCCGAGGTACCGGTGCTCGCCGAGGCGCTCCTGCTCGCGGCGCTCGAGCTCGCGCAGGCCCACGACCATGTCGGCGAGGCCGCGGATCGGGTTCACGCCGGCGTAGGGCATCGCGCCGTGGCTCATCACGCCGTGGGCGCGCACGTGCAGTCGCATCGCGCCCTTCTGGAAGAGGCAGATCTCGTTCTCCTCCGGCTCGCAGACGATCGCGCCGTGGACGTCGTCGGCCCAGCCGTTCCTGATGAACGACTTGATGCCGAGCATGAGCCCCTCCTCGTCGGCGACGATCCCGAGCCTGATGCGGCCGGGCAGGTCGGGGGCGACGGCCCTGACCGCCTCGACGGCGGCGATCGCCGCCGCGACGCCGGCCTTCATGTCGGCGCTGCCGCGGCCGTGCAGGACGCCCTTGGCGGGGTCGCCGCCCGGCCCGAGGTCGATGCGGCCCTCGAACGGCGGCACCCGCCAGGCCGCGGGGTCGCCTTCGGTGACGACGTCCGTGTGGCCCTCGAGCATCAGCGTGCGGTGCTTGGACGGGTCGAACGCGCTGCCGGCGAAGTCGCAGATCACGTTCGGCCGGCGCGGCGCCGCCTCCTCGACGACGGGCGAGAAGCCCGCCGCCCTCAGCTGCTCGGCCACGTAGAGCGCCGCCGGCTCCTCCGTCGTGCCCCTGGCCTCGTCGTAGACGCTGCGGACCCGCACCAGCCCCTGCGCGAGCTCGACCACGCGCGCCGGGTCGACGGCGTCGGCGGCGCGCCGCGCCAGCTCGGCGACCGCGGGGGGCAGGGCCGCTGCCCTCGCGCCCGTCACAGCGGCGGCGTGAAGCGGCCGTCCACGGCGAGCCAGCCGCCGTCGACGACGAGGAGCGTGCCGGTGACGAACGACGAGGCGTCGGAGGCGAGGTAGACCACGGCGCCAACCAGCTCGCTCGGCTGCGCCCAGCGGCCCAGAGCGCTCTTGCGCGCGTAGGCGTCGTACCACTCGGGCTGGTCCTTGATCTGCTTCGTCAGCGGCGTCTCGACCACGCCGGGGGCGACGGCGTTCGCGCGCACGCCGTGCGGGCCCCACTCGGCCGCGGCCGCCCTGATCATCTGCAGCGTGCCCGCCTTCGTGGCGGCGTACACGCCCTGGCCCGGCTCGACGACCTGCGACCTGATGCTCGAGAAGAAGATCATCGAGCCCTTGCCCTGGGCGGCCATGCGCGTGCCGGCCTCGCGCAGCGCGAAGAAGCTGCCGCGCAGGTTGATGCCGACCACGCGGTCGAACTCCTCGGCGGTGACGTTGGCCAGCGGCTTGCGCACGTTGATCGAAGGCGTGCACACGAGGACGTCGAGCCTCTCCAGGGAGCCGATCAGCGCCTTGACGTCGGCCTCGTTCGAGACGTCGACCCGCACGCCGCGCGCGCTGGCGCCGCGCTGGGTCGCCTCGGAGGCGACGGCCTCGGCGGCGGACGCGTCGAGGTCGGCGCAGGTCAGCGAGGCGCCGAAGTCGGCGAGCCCGTGGACCGTGGCGCGGCCGATGCCGGAGCCCGCGCCGATGACGAGCGCGTGCTTGCCCGTGAGGTCGAAGAGGTCGCGGTAGTTCGTGGTCATGCTCGTCCTTCGCTCCCTGCGGCGAGCGCCGTGAACGCCTCGACGCGGCTCGCGACGACGGCCAGGCTCTCGCGCCAGAACTGGGGGTCCTCGACGTCGATGCCGAAGCCCCTCGCCAGGTCGGCGACGGAGGCCATGCCGGTCGAGGACAGCAGCTCATCGTACCGCCGCCTGAACCCCTCGCCCTCGGCCTGGTAGCGCGCGTAGAGGCCCAGCGAGAAGAGCCAGCCGAACGTGTACGGGTAGTTGTAGAACGACCGCCGGCTCGAGTAGTAGTGCGGCTTGTGCGCCCACATCAGCGGGTGCCGCTCGCCGTCGGCGAGGGCGTCGCCGAACACGCGCGCCTGCGCGTCCTCCATCACGGCGCACATCTCCTCGGGCGACAGCTCGCGCTCGCGGCGCCTCTCGAACACCTCGCGCTCGAACAGGAAGCGCGTGTGGATGTCGAGCAGGAGCTGCGCGCCGTGCTGCAGGTCGTGCTCCAGGAGCGCCAGGCGGAAGGGCCCGTCGGCGCCAGCCATCAGCCCGTCGAACAGCAGCGTCTCGCAGAAGGTGCTCGCCGTCTCCGCGAGGGTCATCGGGGTGACGGCCTGGAGCACGGTGCGCCCGAAGCGGAAGCGGCAGGCGTTGTGGTAGGCGTGCCCCAGCTCGTGCGCCAGCGTGAAGACGTCCGAGAGGTTGCCGCCGAAGTTCACCAGCACGCGCGACTCGGCCCTCACGGGCACGCTGGTGCAGAAGGCGCCGCCGCGCTTGCCGGGGCGCGGCGGCACGTCGACCCAGCCCTCGTCGAACGCGCGCCGCGCCAGCGCCGCGAGGCCGTCCGAGTAGGCGGCGAACCGCTCGACGACGAGCGCCTTCGCCTCCTCCCAGGTGAAGCGCGGGGCCACGGCCTGGGGCAGCGGCGCGAACAGGTCGTACCAGGCCAGGCGCTCCTTCCCCAGCAGGCCCGCCTTGGCGCGCAGGTAAGAGCGGGCGGTCTCGAAGCGCTCCTCGCACGCCGCGTGCATCGCTTCCAGGCTGGCCATGGTGATGCCGTGCTGGAACAGGCTGTGCTCCAGCGCGCCGCCCCAGCCGCGCATCCTCGCGAGCGTGCCGACCTCGCCCTTGATGCCGTTCATCGCCGCGGCGTAGACGAGCCGGTGGCGGCCGAGGAGCTCCAGCTCCGCCCGGTAGGCGCGCCGCCTGACGTCCTCGGAGGGGTGCGCCTGCAGGCTGCGCAGCTCCGGTACGCCGTACTCGCGCGGCTCCTCCCCGGCCAGCACGGCGGCCCTCACCCGCTCGCGGGAGAAGACGTCGTTGTAGAGCCGCGCCCAGGCCGAGCCGCCGCTGGAGTCGAGCGCCGCGGCCAGCGCCTCCGCCTCCTGGCCCAGCATGCGCTCGGCCTCCTGCCGGAGGCGCTCCAGCGGGTAGCGGTGCGCGGCGACCAGCTCGCTCTCCGCGGCCGCGGCCTCGAGGTCGACGCGCCTGAGCCACGCCTTGAAGCGGGCGGAGACGGCGAGCGTCCGGGCCTCGAGCGCGCGCAGCGCCGAGTGCTCCGCCTGCGCCTCGGCGTCGTAGGAGTCGGCGGCGACGCGCAGCGACTGGTAGGCCATCAGCACCGACTGCAGCTCGACGAGGCGCAGGTAGAGCTCCAGCGCCTCGGCCAGCGTCCGCGCCTGGTCGTGGGCCCCGTCCGAGCCCGCGGCCCCTGCCGGATCCGACGGGCCCCCGGCGCGGTCCCGCGGGCCCTGGCCGCGCGCGGCCGTGCCCGCCGCCGGCGAGCCCTCGCCGATGCCGCGCTCGTCGCAGAACGCCTCGAAGCGCTCGAGCGCCGCGACGAACGCGCGCCTGTCCTCCGCGTACCGGGCGCTGCCGAGGCCCGGGTATATCGAGTCGAGCTGCCAACGCGGCAGCGCGGCGGTTCCTTCTTCCACTTCGGGTGCCTTCCTCCGCACGGGGCGGGACGCGGGGATTCTAACCGCGGCGCGGGACGACGGCCCTCGGCCCCCGCCCGCCTCGCGCCCCGAACCGGGTCCCGGTCCGGCCCTGGCTCAGCCCTCGCCGCCGCGCCCGCCGGGAGGCTCCATCCCCGGCGGCGGCACGTCGGGGGGGACCGGAGGGGGCGGCTCGAGCTCCGCGGGCCAGGAGCCGCCCAGGCGCAGCCAGGCCTCGACGATGTCCTCGCGCACCGGCGCGATGAACGTCACCGGCATGTTGTCGCGCGGGTGGGGCAGGGTGAGGCTGCGCGCGTGCAGCGCCTGCCGCGGGATCAGCGGGCTGCGCCTGCCGTAGACCTCGTCGCCCAGGATCGGCGCGCCGAGGTGCCAGAGGTGCACGCGGATCTGGTGCGTCCGGCCGGTGTGCGGCTTGGCGCGCACGAGCGTGTGGCCGGGGGCGCGCGCCAGCGCCCAGAAGTGCGTCGAGGCGCTGCGCGGCGCCTCGCCGCCGACGGTCATCCGCTGGCGCTCGACCGGGTGGCGGCCTATCGGCGCGTCGACGATCACCCCGTCCTCGACCTCGCCGACGGCGATCGCCACGTACTCCTTCTCGGTGAAGCGCCGCTTGAACGAGTTCGCCAGGTGGCGGTGGGCCTCGTCCGTCTTCGCGACGACCATCACCCCCGAGGTGTCCTTGTCGAGGCGGTGCACGATCCCGGGCCGGTACAGCACGTCGGCCGGGTCCATGTAGCGCTCCTTCGACAGCGGGATCCGCCCCATCAGGGCGTTGACGACGGTGCCGGTGCGGACGGTGGCGGTGGGGTGAGCGACGATGCCCGGCGGCTTGTCGATCGCGGCGAGGTACTCGTCCTCGTAGAGGATCGGGACGTCGAGGTCCTCGGGCTCCACGTCGATCGGCTCCGCGGGCGGGAGGAGCACAGAGACGACCTCCCGGCCCGTGAGCTTCGTGGCCGGCTTGCCCACCGGCTTGCCGTCGAGCGTGACGTAGCCCTCGTTCACCAGCTCCTTGGCGAAGGTCCGCGACACGGCCAGCGCCTGGGCGATGGCGACGTCGAGCCTCTCCCCGCTGGGCGCGTCGAAGGTCCTGACCTCCATGCCGCGCAGTCTAGCCCCGCGCCGTGAGCGTCCGGCGGTCCGCGGCTATACTGCGCGCCTGATGGCCGCCAGGACGCCCCGCATCGCCCTCGACGCCATGGGCGGCGACCACATGCCCGCCGCCGCGGTGGAGGGCGCGCTGGCGGCCGCCGCCGAGGGCATCAGCGTGGTGCTGGTCGGCGACGAGGCCGTGCTGCGGCCGGCGCTCGGGTCCGCGGCCGGCCGCGTCGAGGTGGTCCACGCCCCCGACGCGATCACGATGGACGACCACGCGGCCGACGTCCGCCGCCGCAGTGACGCGAGCGTGATGGTGGCGATGCGCCTGGTGAAGGAGGGCGCCGCCGACGCCGCGGTCTCGATGGGCCACTCCGGGGCGACGATGGCGGCGGCGCTCCTCGTGCTGGGCCGGCTGCCGGGCGTCGACCGCCCGGCGATCCTGGCGAACGTGCCCACCGGCCGCGGCTTCGCGGCGCTGCTCGACGTCGGGGCGAACGCCGACGCCAAGCCGCAGTACCTGCAGCAGTTCGCCGTCCTCGGCAGCGCCTTCGTCAGCAGCGTGTGGGGGAAGCCCGACCCCACGGTGGGGCTAGTCTCGATCGGCGAGGAGCCGCACAAGGGGAACGAGCTGGCGCGCGCGGCGCACGAGCTCCTGGTCGCCACCCCGGGGATCAGGTTCCACGGCAACGTCGAGGGTCGCGACCTCCTCAAGGGGACGGTCGACGTCTTCGTCACCGACGGCTTCACCGGCAACGTGATGCTGAAGCTCGCCGAGGGCGAGGCGCGCGAGCTGTTCTCGTGGGTGAGGCAGGCGCTGACGAGCGGCCCGCTGGCGCGCCTGGGCGGCCTGCTGGCGCGGCGCGCGCTGCGCGAGGTCGCGCGCCGCATGGACCCGTCGGAGTACGGCGCCCAGCCGCTGCTCGGCGTCGACGGCTACGCCTTCATCGGGCACGGCAGCTCGGACGCCAAGGCCGTCACCAGCGCTCTGCGCACGGCCACGCGCGCCGTCGCCTCGGACGCGCTGGGCCGCACTAAGGAGGCGCTGGCCCGCCTCACGGCTCAGCCTGCGCCTTCGCCCGCACCCAGCCGATGACCGTGACCGGACCCGCGTCGGCCCCCACCAGCGAGGACGGCGCCCCGGACGGCAGCACGAGCTCCGCCAGCGGCTCGGTGTAGGCCTGGAACGACCTGTCGGTGGCCCCGCCGGTGAGCAGGTCGAGTACCGTCAGGCGCCCCTCGCCCACGGCGTAGGCGAAGCGCGTGACGGGGTCGACCGCGGCGGCCACTGCGGGCCTGTCGGCCCTGTCGGGCGACCCGTCCTGCACGTCCTCGTGGAACGCGACGGCGGCTCCGGTGAGGGCCAGGACCTCCGGCGCCAGCCCGGTGGGGTCGGCGGCCAGCGCCACCGCGCCGTCCACGGTGCCGCTGCGGACCGCGGGGCCCGGCCGCGCCAGGTCGACGGCTAGGAGCTCGTCGTCGGCGACGGCGAGGAGCAGGTCGCCGGCGCCGGTCGCGGCGGCGAGGTCCTCGGCGCGCGCCGGCAGGCTGACGCCCTCGAGCCTCTCGGCGGACCCGTCCTGACCGAGGACGTACCGGTAGACGCTCGTCGTGCTGATCCCGCCCACGAGGAAGTACGCGACCTGCTGCACGGGGCGCTGGTCGACGTACGGCGCCAGCGGGGCGACGTCGTTCGTGGCCTGCAGGGCGATGGGCTCGCCGCCGTCGGGCCCGAGCGGCACGAGCCAGACCTCGGGGTGCTCGTCGCCCCCGCAGCGCGCGGGGTCGTCGAGGACGACGGCCCACGAGCCGGACCTGTCGACCTGCAGGGCCGTCGGGCAGGTGGTCGGCGACGTCGGCGACAGCCCGTCGAGCACGCCGTCCCCGCCGGGCGTGGTCAGCGTCACGCGCCTGCCCGCGTCCTCGGCGAAGGCCGCCGGGTCGGCCGGGTCGACCTCGGCGACGCGGAAGCGGTGGAGGTAGGCGGTGACGGCCGGCGCGCCGCCCGCGTCCTCGACCCGGCGGGTGAGGACCCAGGCCGCGGGCCGCTCGAGCCCCCTGTCCTCGAGGTCGAGCGCCACCGCCGGCGCCGGCAGGGCCCTGGAGCTGCCGGGCACGACGACGAGCCGCGGCTCGCCCGGCCGCGCCGACGCCGTCACGTCCTCCACAAGCAGCAGCCGAGGCGATCCGCCCGGCGCCGCGCCGACGATCAGGAGCGTGGCCGGTCGCGGCTCCTTCGTCCCCGTGCAGGCGGCGAGGAGCAGCAGCGCGCAGGCCGCCGCCAGGACCGGCCGCGCGGTCGCGAGCGCCAGGGGGCCGGCGGCCGACCCCTCTGGCCGCGACCGCCGCGCCGGCGCCAGGCGCCTCACCGGCCCCTCCCCGGCAGGACCAGGCCGGTGCCGAACACCTGCTGGAGGCCCCTGTCGGCCCCGGGCGTGGTCAGGGTGATCGCGACGCGCCCGGTGGCGCTGTCCCACGAGCCGAAGAGCGCCCAACAGCACCTGTCCCACACCACCGTGAACTCCGGCTGCAGCTCGAAGGGCCGGCTCGGGTCGTTGCCCGTCAGGTCCCAGACGTCGTTGAGCACCACGCCAAGGTAGAGGTCGTCGAACGGCCGCACGACCAGGGCCACGTCGCTGAGCGTGAGGCGCGCGCTGGCGACCCTGCCGGTCGCCGCGTCGAACGAGGCGGCGTAGCCCAGGGTGCCCTGCAGGCCGAAGCGCTCGTAGAGCTCGACGCCGAACTCGAGGTTCGCGCGCCGGAGGTAGGTGACGGGCTGGAGGTCGTCCTGCCAGGCCGCCTCGGCGAAGCCGTCGACGCTGAGGCGCGCCGGGCCCACGACGCGCGAGTCCAGGAGCGCCCTCGCCGTCAGCGTGGAGCCCCGCAGGCCGCCCTCGCCGGCGCGGAGCGCCGGGTCGAAGCGCGTGGAGAAGGCCACGCGCCAGGTCGGAGCGCGGGCCTGCGGCGCGTCCTCGACGGTCAGCTCGAGGTCGCGCACGTACGGCTCGGGGGTCGGCAGGCCCACGGCGGCCGGCGGCAGCCACTCGAGGCCACGCGCCTCGGCCGCGACGACCCCGCGCCACTCGGCGCGCAGGCGGCTCTGCGACAGGCGCCCGGAGGGCAGCGAGAGCCTCTCGAGCGCGTAGAGGTTCACGGGCCCGACGCGGGCCGTGGCCTCGACGCCGAAGGCGCTGACCTGACCGCGGTCGAGGTCGCGGGCGTAGTCGAGCGACAGGCCCGGCACGAGGTCGTCCTGCTGCAGCGTGCCCACGGTGAGCCGCACCCTGAGGTCGTCCCAGTGGTCGGGCGGCTCGCCGGGCGACGCCGGCGGCGGCGAGTAGCGGTAGGCGGTCGAGACGGTGACGTCGAACGCGCCCCGCACGCCGGCCGAGAGGCGCAGCGAGGTCTCGGAGTCGTCGGTGGGCAGGCCCGTGATGCGGTCCTCGGTGACCTTCAGGTCCAGCGCGTGCGAGACGTCGAGGTCGGCGCTGAACCTCCCGCGCGTGCGCAGCGCGAGGTCGACGTCGATCACGCCCGGGTCACCGTCCTGCAGGTCGTAGGTGTTGCTGACCGTGAGCGTGACCCAGTCGACGTTCCTCAGCAGCGTCAGCGTCGTCTCGAGCGGCGCCCAGCCCTCGGCGTCGGGGTTGCGGTCGTCGAGGAAGACGTAGCCGCCCCGCTGCCGCACCCTGAGCCACGGCGCGGGGTCGAGCAGCAGGGTGGCGAAGAGGTCGGTGCGGGCGCGGTAGGCGAGCGTGTCGAAGCGGAACGGCGTCTCGCCCTCCGTGACGTCGCGGGTGAACGCCAGCGACAGCGACCCGAGGCGCCCGAACGACTGCTCTGCCGTGGCGCGCGTCAGCCAGTCGACCTGCCTCTCGCCGGTCCCGTAGTAGTAGCCGGTGAAGTCGGTGCGGGCGCTGAGGCGCGCGCCGCTCCAGGGCGAGAACGGCCCGACGGAGAGGGCGTGCGACTCGCGCACGCGCCCCGACGCCACGGTGGGGGTGAGGGCCGCGGACCGGTTCGTGGGGTTGCTGCGGTCCTCGAAGGCGCCTAGGTCGAGGAGCAGCCGCTCCACCGTGAGCGGCCCCAGCTCGAAGGGCGTCGTCTCGGGGCTCAGCTCGAGGCGGGCGGGCGTCAGCAGCGGCGTGCGCCCGCCGGCGTAGGAGGGCGCGTCGACGTCGTCGCCAGGCTCGAGGTCGACGAAGACCTGGCTGGTGAACTGGGCGTCGAGGCCGTACGCCACGCGGCGGGTCCGCAGCGTGGCCTCCCAGATCAGGGGGCGGCGCTCGTCGTCGCGCTGCAGCAGCACCTCGGTCGAGGGCGGGCCGAGCAGCGGGTCGTCGGCGTAGGCGAAGGTCACGGTCCAGCGCGGCGGGCGCCAGCCCTCGGGCTCCTCGTAGCCGGGCGTGAGGTCGACGACGAGGTCGCCGGCGCCGCGCGGGGTGTAGAAGGCGTGGTCCAGCCTCACGCCGAAGTACGAGCGCCGCACGGCGCCCCCGAGGAGGGCGTCGCCGAGGCGCGAGGCGCCGGGCTCGACGTCGGCGTGGTAGCGGAGCGTGACCGCGCCGCGCGCGTCGGGGCCGGCGACGTAGGGCCAGGTGAGCTCCAGGCGCGCGCGGCTGCTAGCCGTGCCCGTCTCGTACAGCAGGCGCGGCTGCCTGTCCTCCGGCCCCAGCGGCAGCGCCAGCAGCGGCACGGTGAGGACGGGCTGGCCCCTGATCAGCACGGTGACGCCGTGCGCCACGAGCCTGTCGCCGGGGTAGAGCTCGATGCGCTCGGCCCTGAAGCCGTAGTCCTCGACCTCCTGCGCGCAGCGGCTGCAGGGCGAGAACTCGCCCAGCGCGATCGCGATCATGCCGGGCACGCGGCTGGCGCTGTCGCCGCTGACGTCGATCTCGGGCGTGACGACCAGGACGTCGCTGCCCTCGAGGCTCTCCCGCGAGAGGTCGATCACGAGGTCCTCGCCCTCGACGGTCTCCTCGCCGCGCGTGAACGAGCCGCGGCCCACGACGCGCACGATCCGCCGGGTGAGGTCGAACTCCACGTGGTCGGCCACCAGGACGTCGTCGTCGATCCGCACGGTGAGGCCCCGACCCGTGAGCACGTACACCTGCGCCTCCTCGCCTCCGGGCAGCGTCACCGTGCGTATCTCGAGGCGGCTCTCGGGGTCGTGCGCCGCGTCGATCACGATGCGGGCGGCGCCGGCCCAGGCGGAGAGCAGGGCCAGCAGGAGCGCCGCCGCGGCGCGCATCAGCGCCTCCTGGCGAGGGCGAGCAGCACGAGGCCGCCGCCGGCGTAGAGGGCGACGGGCGTCCACGCCGCGAGCCACGCCGGCACCGTGCCCTGCGCCCCGAGCAGCTTCGTCACGCTCCAGGTGGCGTAGTAGACGAACGTCAGCAGCATCGCCGCCACGAAGCCGACGTTCGTCCCGCTGCGGAAGGTGTAGAGGCCCAGCGCCACGGCGAAGAGCGCGAACGCGGTGGCGGCAAGCGGCTCGGCGAACTTGCGCTGCAGGGCGGTGCTCTCGGCTGGGGCGGCGCCGGCGCCCGCCGCGCGGACGCGCGCCGCCAGCTCGCCCAGGGGCAGGTAGACGAGGTCGGCGACGCCGGTGCTGCGCGTCGTGAGGCCGCGCACCGGGAGCACGGCCTCGTCGGCCCCGATGTCGAGCGTCACCGAGGAGTCCCTCATCGATAGGAAGCGGATCCCGCGGAGGAGCCAGACGCCCTCGTCCGGCACGGCCTGGCCCTCCTCGGCCCTGATCAGCTCGCGCGGCCCGCGGCTCGTGCCCGGCGTGACGACGGTGACGCCGGCGAAGCGCCCGCCCGGCTCGATCGACTCGATGAAGATGCTGCGGCCCAGGGCGTCGGCGAAGAAGGTGCCCTCGGCCAGCACGGTCTCGGGGGAGAGGAGCAGGATGTCGCGCTCGACCTCCCCGGCGAGCCGCTCGCTGCGGGGCACGACCAGCTCGTTGTTGAGGAACGCCAGGACGCTGACGGCGAACCCCAGCGCCAGCACGGGGAACGCGAAGCGCCGCGGGCCGATGCCCAGGAGCAAGGCCGCCTTCACCTCGCCGTCCTGGCCGAGGCGCGTCAGCGCGACCAGCGCCGCGAACAGCAGCGCCAGCGGCAGGCCCGGCCCCACGGCCGCGGGCAGCTTCAGCAGCAGGTAGCGGGCGACGAGGCCGGCCGGCACGCCGCGCGCCAGCGCGTCGGCGAGCACGCCCAGGAGCGCGGCCAGCATCAGCAGCAGGAGCAGGGCCACCGAGGCGGCGACGAACAGGGGGAGGACCTCGCGCAGCAGGTAGCGGGAGAAGCGGTTCATCGCGAGAGCGTCCTCGCCGCGATCACCGCCGCGCCGGCCCCCGCGGCGGCGGGCGTGAGCCAGGCCGCCACGACGGGGCCCAGCGCCCCGGAGGCGAAGAGGTCGCCCGAGAGCACCCAGGTCGCCCAGAACAGCACCATCAGCGCGATCGTCCACGCGAAGCCCGCCTCGCGGCCCCGCACGCGCAGGGCGATCGCCGCCGCGAACGCGGCGAAGATCGGCGAGCTGAACGCGTCGGCCAGGCGGCGGTGCAGGTCGTAGCGCAGCTCGCGGGTGTCGCCGCCCGCCGCGGCCACGGTGCGCAGGCGCGCGGCGAGCTGGTCGAGCGGCAGCTCGGCGGGTCGGGTGAGCGTCTGCGCCGGCGTCGCCGCCAGCGCGAAGGGGACCGTCACCGTCCCCGCGCCCTCCGGCCGGTCCCCCTCGACGGTCCGCTCGGCCGCGAACAGCCGCCAGACGCGCGCGCCCGAGTCCCACTCGCCGTCGAGCGCCGTCAGCACGGTGCCGTCCGGCTGCACGACGAGCACGCCGGAGAGGCGGGCGCGCGTGGGGTCCTCCGGCAGCGCCCGCATCCGCGAGGCGTAGAAGACGCCGCCCTCGTGCGCGTAGGCGGCGTTCACCTGCAGCTCGGAGGGCGGCCTGACGTAGAGGTACTCGTCGACCTTCGCGCGGTAGGCGGCCTCGGCGCGCGCCTCGACGAAGCCGTTGTTGACGAGGCTGAGGAGGCCGACGATCAGCCCGAAGGCCACGAGCGGCCAGAACAGCGTCCGCGGCGCCACGCCGGCGGAGTAGGCGGCCTTGAGCTCGGAGTCCTTGGCCATGCGCCCGCACGCGAGCAGCACGGCGAACACCACCGCCACGGGCAGGCCGAGGTGGAGGAACCAGGGAAGCTTGTAGAGGAGCAGTCGGCCCGTGTCGGCGAGCGTGGCCTCGTTCTGGACGAGGAAGCGGGCCAGCACCGAGAGCATGTCGATGCTCTGCAGGAGGCAGATGGCCGCCACGCCCAGCAGGTAGAGCCCGGCGGTCTCCCGCAGCAGCGACAGGGCCAGGCGCTTGGGCACCGAGGCAGTATAACGGCGACCTCCCGCGTCCCCGACGTTGGGCTTCGCCCCTGGGCCGCGATACGATTCGGTACGTGACGGGCACCCTCGGCCTGTTCTCCCTCGTCGACCTGTTCCAGCTCCTCTCGTCCGCCCGCCGGTCCGGGAGGCTGACCATCGACCACCCGCGGGGGAGGGGACGCGTCTACTTCGAGAAGGGGGTCGTGGTCCACGCCGACTTCGCCGGCCTCGTGGGCGAGGAGGCGGTCTACGCCCTCTTCGCCGACGAGCGCGGCACGTTCGAGTTCCGGATCGGCATGCCGGCCCCCGAGCAGACCGTCACCACCAGCACCGAGAACCTCGTGCTCGAGGCCGTCAGGCGCCTCGACGAGTCGCGGCGGGACGTGGCCGAGGACGCCGCCGAGCCGCGCATCGGCCGGGACGCCGTGCCCGTGCGCGCGACCTCCGCCGACGAGCTCCTGCGCACCGGCGGCGTGCGGCTCACGCCGGAAGAGCGGGCGCTCTTCGACAACGCCGACGGCGTGAGGACCGTCACGCGCATCGCCGCCCAGGCGGGGCTCGACGAGTCGCGCGCCCTCTTGGTCGTGCAGCGCCTCGTGAAGACCGGCGTGCTGAAGCTGCAGACGAAGAGGCCGCGGACCGCGCGGCTGGTGGCGCGGCTCACCCAGCTGCCGATCGCCCCGGGCGCCGCCGGCGTCGACGTGAACATCGTGGCGGCCTGGGAGCGGGCGCTCGACAGGCCGGTCAGGCAGGTCGCCTGCCGCCGCGAGGACGGCACCGTACTCGTCTTCGACCTGCAGCTCCTGGAGGGCGCCGGGCCGTTCCTGGAGCTGTCGCGCGACGCCTTCCTGCGCGCCGACATCGTGGCCAACGAGCCGCTCCTGGTGCGGCCGTACGTGCCGGACGGTGGCTCGTGACGACGGCCGCCGCCTCCCGCGTGCTGCTGCCCTGGCGCGAGGGGCCGTTCCCGCTCGACTGGGACGCGCACTTCGGCACGAGCGGGCCGCTGCACGTCGAGGTCGGGTTCGGCGACGGGCGCTTCACCGTCAGGCGCGCGCTGGCCGAGCCGCAGGCGAGGTTCGTCGGGATCGAGGTCTCGAGCGGCAGCGTGCAGCGGGCGCTGCGCAACGTCAGGCGCCACGGCGTCACCAACGTGCGCATCGCGAAGGTCGGCGCCGAGTTCGCGGTGCGACACCTCTTCGACCGCGGCTCCGTGGCGTCGATCGTCGTCAACTTCCCCGACCCGTGGCCGAAGGCCAGGCACGAGAAGAACCGCCTGATGCGCCCCGAGTTCCTCGCGGTGGCGGCGGACAGGCTCGTGCCCGGCGGGGAGGTCAGGCTCGCGACGGACCACCCCGACTACCTGGAGTTCGCCCGCCAGAGCGCGGCGGCCACGGGCCTCTACGAGGAGCTCCGGCCCGAGCCGCCGCCCGAGGTGTTCGAGACGAAGTACGCGCTCAAGTGGCGCGCGCAGGGCAAGCCCCTGCACTACGTGGTGTTCAGGCGCAACGGCGTCCCGGCGCCGGCGTCGACCCACCTCGAGAGGCCGGAAGCCATGCCGCACGCACTGCTGAAGGGGACGCTGCCGGCGTCCGCCGAGCTGTCGAAGACCGTCGCCGAGCACGGCGGCGGCCACGTCATCCTGCACGAGGCAGCCGCCGTGATGCCCGGCGCCGGTGACGAGCGCCGGCGCTGGCTGGTCCGCGCCACCGTGGACGAGCCCGACATCAGGCAGCAGCTCCTGGTCCTGGTGCAGCAGCGCACCGACGACGAGGTGATCGTCAGGCTCGAGTCCTTCGGCGACCCCGTCGTCACGCCCGCGGTCCGCGGGGCCGTGCACGAGGTCACCGAGTGGGTCGCCCGCGTGAGCGGCCTGGAGGTCACGGAGCGCAACTACTGATGCCGGGCCCGGTGCCCTACCTCACGCTGCCGGGGTTCACCGCCCCGCACGGCTTCACGACCCGCGCCGGCGGCGTGAGCGAGGGCCCGTACGCCTCGCTGAACCTCGGGCTCTCCTCCGGCGACGACAGGGCCAAGGTCGAGGCGAACCGCGACCTGGTGCTGCGCACGCTCGGCGTCGGGCGGGACCAGGTGTGCGGCTACCACCAGGTTCACGGCGCGCGCGTGGCGGTCGAGTCGCCGGGCTGGTTCGAGGAGCGGGCCGACGCCGCGGTGAGCTCCGACCCCGCCCACCTGCTGGTCGTGAGCGCCGCCGACTGCTACCCGGTGCTGTTCCACGACCCCGTCACTGGCGCCGCCGGCGCCGCCCACTGCGGCTGGCGCGGCGCGCTGGAGAGGCTGCCCGCCCGCGTCGTCGCGGCGCTGTCCCGCGAGTACGGCGCCGACCCCGCCGACGTGCGCGTGGCGATCGGCCAGGGCGTGGGAGGGCGCTGCTACCAGGTCGAGCGCGCCGTGGCCGAGGAGTTCCTCGCCGCCGGCTTCCCCGCGTCGGTGGCGGCCGAGGGCCCGCCGCCCCCCGACCTCGCCGACCTCGCGCCTGGCGCCGACCGGCTCCTCCTCGACGTGCACGCCGCGGTGCTCCACGCGCTCGCCGAGGCCGGCGTGAGGCCCGAGCACGTCTCGTCCCTGGGCCGCTGCACGCACTGCGAGCCGGAGGCGTTCTTCTCCCACCGCCGGGACAGGGGCCGCACCGGGCGCATGTGGGGCTTCGTCCGGCCGACCCGACCCGGGGGGTGAGAGGTACGTCGTTCGGCGCCCGGCGGGGCTAGCATGTGCCCCATGCCGCAGGTGACCCGCAGCGGCCTCACGCTCGAGCGCGTCAGCCGGGCGCTCGCCGCCTCGACCCCCAGGACGCTCGACATCCCCGGCTTCCGCCGCGCGGCCGTCCTGGTGCCGCTGGTCGAGGAGGCGGGCGGGCTGAGCCTGCTGCTGACCGTGCGCAGCGCGACGCTGCGCAGCCACGCCGGCCAGGTCGCGCTGCCGGGCGGCCGGCTCGAGCCGGGCGAGGACGCCGTGGCCGCGGCCCTGCGCGAGACGCGCGAGGAGGTGGGCCTCGAGGTGCCGCGGGAGGCCGTCCTGGGCGAGCTCAGCGACCACCCGTCGCCGGCTGGCTACGTCGCCAGGCCGGTCGTGGCCCACGTCGCGTGGCCCCAGGAGCTCTCGCCCGACCCCGGCGAGGTCGCCGAGACGTTCCTCGTGCCGCTCGACGAGCTGCGCGCCACCCCTCCGCGCAGCGAGGTGCGCCAGCTCAAGGAGGGCACCAGGCGGCGGATCTTCTTCTACCGCTGGCGCGACAAGGAGATCTGGGGCTTCACCGGCAACGTGATCAGGAACCTCTTCGACGTGATCGACGGGCGTCACGACGAGGACCCGTTCACCGCCTGATGGCCGGCCTCACCGCCCGCGACCTGAAGGTGGTGCGCGGCGCCGAGACGTACCCGTACAGCGGCGGCACGTGCATCGAGGCGCTGCAGAGCGCCGGCGTCCCCACCGACGACGCCGTGGCGATCGTCCAGGAGTTCGAGCAGGGGATCAAGGAGGCGCGCGTCAGGCGCATCGAGCTCAGCGAGCTGCTGCGCCACCTAGCCGAGGGTGCCGAGAAGCGCGCGGGCCAGGGCGCGGCCGAGAGGCTGCTGCGCCAGACGCCTCCCTTCGTGCCGCTGCTCGTGACCACCGACGGCGAGGAGCCAATGCGCTTCTCGCGGCGCACCCTGATGGCCTCGCTGGAGAAGCTGGGGCTCTCGTTCAAGGACGCCCACGCCGTCACGCGGCAGGTCGAGCAGGGCATCAGGACCGAGGGCATCGAGCGGCTGTCGCGCGTGGACCTGGCCAGGCGCGTGGCCTCCACCGTCGAGGCGCGCCACGGGCGCGCCGCCAGGCTGCGCTACGAGGCGCAGACCCACAGGCCGTTCGAGATCCGCGTCAGGTACAAGGACGGCAGCCACTTCCCGTTCAGCCGCGGGATCCTCGCCCGCTCGCTGATGGGCGTGGGGCTCGACCCCGACTTCTCGCACAACCTCGCGAAGCGCGTCGAGCAGGAGCTCTACGTGCGCGACCAGGGCGTCGTCGCGGCCTCCGACGTGCTCACCGAGGTCGCCCACCTGCTGCGGCAGGAGGCGGGCGAGGAGTACGCCCGGCGCTACCTGGTCATGAGGCAGATGCACGAGCAGGAGCGGCCCGTGATGCTGCTCGTCGGCGGCGCGCCGGGCGTGGGGAAGTCGGCGATCGCGGCCGAGGTGGCCTACCGCCTCGGCATCCCGCGCGTGGTCTCGACCGACATCGTGCGGCAGGCCCTGCGCTCCCTCATCGGGCCGGAGCTGAGCCCGACCCTGCACGCCTCAAGCTTCACCGCCTGGCGCGCGGAGCTGCTGCCGGAGGAGCAGGCCGGCGCCAAGCCCGAGCGCAGCCGCGTGCTGCGCGGGTTCCTCGCCCAGGTGCGGCAGCTCGACCCGGCCATCACCGCGATCGTCGAGCGCAGCGTCGCGGAGGGCACCTCGCTGGTGATCGAGGGCGTGCACCTCGTGCCCGGTACCGTCGCGGAGAAGCACGTCGTGGGCGCGACGGTGCTGCGGGCGATGCTGTTCGTCGACGACGAGGAGGACCACCGCAAGCACTTCGCCGTGCGCGAGGTGCGCACCGGTAGCCGCATGGCGCGGCCGTACCTCGACCACTTCGAGGAGATCAGGATCCTCCACGACTACCTGAAGGAGCGCAGCGAGGCCGAGGGCGTGCTGGTCGTCGACGCGACGGACTTCGAGGCGGCGGTGGAGCGCTGCGTCGACCACGTCCTCGACGCCCTGCTCGAGATCCAGCGCCACGGCGCGGGGCCCTGGGCCGCGGCCGGCTGACCGCCGCGGCGGCGAGCGCGCCTCCAGACGGCTCTCCTGGCGCCTCCCGTGTGCGCCGGGTCGGCGCGGACCGTCACTTCGCTGCGCCGGCTCGACTCTCCCGGACCCCGCCCGCGTACATGGACCTCATCGGCCGGCCCACGGACAGCAGCTCCGGCACGGTGACGAACCGGTAGCGGTCGCGGTTGGCGGCCAGCACCTCGTCGAGCGCGCCGACGAGCTCCGTGCGGTCGGTGCTCGCCTCGGGGCCCGCCGACTTCAGGTCGTCGTGCAGCAGCACGATCGCGCCGGGGTGCAGCGCCCGCGCGAGCAGCCGCGCGAGCTCCCCGGGCGGCAGGCACAGCCAGTCACAGGCGTGGGCGTCCCACAGGACGCACTGGAGCCCGAGCCGCCTGGCGACCTGGGCCACGCGGATGCCGTAGCTGCCGAAAGGCGTGCGGAAGATCGGCGCGGCGAGGTCTCCCAGCGCCGCGTGGCCGTCCGCGAGCTCGCGGGCCGCCTCCCCGGCGGGGAGGCGGCTCAGCGACCTGTGCGTCGCCGTGTGGGAGCCGATGGCGTGGCCGGCCCGCGCGGCGGCCTCGACGACGTCACGGTGCGCGGCCGCCGACTCGCCGACGAAGAAGAACGTGCCCTTGGCCCCGTGGCGCTCGAGCACCTCGAGCACCGCCGGGGTCCAGCGCGGGTGCGGGCCGTCGTCGAACGTGAGGGCGACGCACGGCTCGTCCGTCGCCACGTGGGTGATGGCGCCGTAGAAGGGCGCCGCGAGCGCGCTGTAGACGGGTTGGATGACGTCCCGCTTCACCGCGCGCCCGACCCTCCGGGTGACGCTGGACTGCAGTAGTGCATCGATCATGCGACCGACCGTCCGTCGGGGTCGCGCACGGTAGACCCCCCAGAAAGTGCGAGGTGCTTCGCGACAGCGTAACCGCTCACACGGCCGCGCCGGGGTCATCCGTCACGCGCCGGACCGCGGGCGCGGCGCCCCGCCCGGGAAGCAAAGAATGTTATCGCTGTAGCTGGGCGCCCCTCCTAGACTGCCCGCAGGAGCTCCCGTGACAACGCCTGCGATAGAAGCGACGAACCTGACGAAGTCCTACGGCGGCCGTCCCGTCGTCAGGGACCTGACCTTCCAGGTCAACCCGGGCGAGGTGTACGCGCTCGTCGGGCCGAACGGGGCGGGGAAGACCACCGTGATCCGCCTCGTCGCCGGCCTCGCCTTCCCCACCTCGGGGCAGGTGCGGCTGCTCGGTAAGGACCCCCACCAGCACCCGGAGGTGCGCCGCTCGCTCGGCGCGGTCGTCGAGGCGCCGGCCGCGTTCTACCCGTTCCTGACGGGTCGCGCGAACCTCCAGCTGCACGCCGACCTGGCCGGGGGCGTCGAGCCGGGCCGGATCGACGAGGTGCTCGGCCTGATGGAGCTGACGCACGCCGCCGACAGGAAGGTCGGCGTCTACAGCCTCGGCATGCGCCAGCGCCTGGGCGTCGCCGCGGCGCTGCTGACGCGGCCGAAGGTCCTGATCCTCGACGAGCCGGCCAGCGGCATGGACCCTCTGTCGCTGCACCTGGTGCACTCGGTGCTGCAGCAGGCGGCGCAGGACGGCACGGCCGTGCTGCTCTCGACCCACCACCTCGATGAGGTCGTCGCCTACTGCACGCGCGTGGCGATCCTCGAGGAGGGCGCGCTCATCGACGAGGTGAACCTGTTCGACAGGCGCGAGCGCTACCGCGCCCGCGTCACGCAGCCGGCGCAGGCCAAGGCGCTGCTCGAGACGTCGCCGTTCGTGCGGCACGTGGCCGTGCGCGGCGAGGACGTCGTGTTCATCCCCGCCTCGCCCGAGGCGGTGGGGAGCGTCTCCGTGGCGCTGGCCCAGGCCGAGATCGGCGTCCTCGAGATGAGCCGGGACATCTTCGACCTGCGGGCCTACTACCGCGACCGGGTCGCCGGCGAGCGCGCCCGCCGCACCGGCACGTTCCCCGCGCCGCGGCCCGACGGCACGCTGCCGGGCACGCGGCGCCCCACGCGGAGGGAGGGGGACCGGTGAGCACCCTCCTGCGCATGGAGCTCTCCAAGCTCTTCCGGCTGGCCAGCGTCAGGTTCGGCCTGGCGCTTATCGTCGTCTTCCCGCTGCTGTGGGCCTACGCGCCGGGGATCTTCGAGGTCTACGGCTTCTTCCTCGTCTCCGGCTTCCAGGTGCCGGCGCTGTCGCTGCTGTCGTCGATGCAGTTCCTGCTGCCGCTGCTGGTGGCGATCACCGCGGCCGAGCTCCTCGGCGTCGAGCTGGCGCACGGGACGCTACCGACGATCCTGCTGAGGCCCGTCACGCGCCCGCAGTGGCTGGCGGCGAAGCTGATCGTCCTGGTGCTCTACCCGTTCGTGGTGATGGCGGTGTTCCTGGCGGCGTCGCTGCTGTTCGGGGTCCCGTACGGCTTCGGCAGCTTCGTGGGAGGGACCGGCCTGGGCGAGGCGGGCCTCGCCGGCACCGGCGCCATGACGCCGGGCGCGGCCCTCGGGGAGCTGGTCCGCGGCTACGCCGTGGCCGCGCTCGCCCTGGTGCCCATCGGCATGCTCTCCGTGCTGTTCACCGTGGTGTTCATGAACGCCGCGGGAGGTGCCCTGGCGACGCTCTCGACGCTGATCTTCATGCAACTCTTGGTCGTGTTCCCGCGCGTGGAGCCCTACCTGCTCACGACGCAGCTGAACGCCTACGCCTCGCCGGTGGCCGACCTCGCGTGGGTGGTGGCGCTGATACTGGTGTACGCCGCGCTGTTCGCGGCGGTGTCGGTCGTGCTGTTCGAGCGCAAGGACTTCTAGTGGCCCGGCGGGCCCACAGGCTCGCCACGGTCCTGCTCGCGGCCGTCACGGCCGGGGGCCTGCTGGCCGCTCACGCCCAGAGCATCGCCTACACCGTGCAGGTGGTGGCGCTCTCAGACCGCGAGGCGGCGCTCCTGGTCCAGACGGACCTGCTGAGGCAGGGCTACCCCGCCTACGTCGTCAGGTCGACGAGCCAGCAGGGCGACGTCTTCAGGGTGAGGGTCGGGGCGTTCGCGAACCGCCAGGCCGCCGCGCTCTACGCCGAGGCGATGCCGCCGGTCTCTGGCGGCCAGCCCGTGCCGGCCCTGGCCGAGGGCATACCGCCCGGCATCACGCCCTTGGCGCCCTCCCTGCTCCTGCAGATGGCCGCCCGCGAGGACGCGCTCGTCTACCCGTGGGAGGGCGGGTTCGCCCTGCGCCTGCCGTCCGGCACGGGCCCCGCCGAGTACGTGCTGGTGAGCGGCTCGCAGGTCGAGCGCCACACCGCGTACCTGCTGGGAGAGCGCGAGGGCGCGCGCCTGTGGGTGAGGGAGACGTCCCTCTACCCGCCGACGTGGCGCGAGGAGACCGAGGCGGTGAACGAGGGCTTCCGCACCTCGCTGGTGAGGCTGCTGGCCGAGCGCCTGGGCGTGAGCGTCGCCGAGGTCGAGGCCGCCGCGTTCAGGCCCGACCCGGAGGAGGCGCCGCGCCTCGTGGTCGTCGAGCTCGAGGCCCCGGAGGAGCCCGACGGCGTGCGCCTGCTGGGGCTGGGGCTGCCTGCTTCCGGCATGGGCGAGCACGGGCCGCTCGAGTACCTGGGCATCGACCCGGAGGAGCTGCCGCTGCCGCCGGCGGAGGCCGTCACCCTGGGGGAGCTCCTGGCCGCGCCGCCGGAGTCGGTGGAGGGCGAGGGGTTCGTGGCCGTGGCGGACGACCCGTTCTGCGTGATCGAGGCGTCGGGCGCGCGCTGGCGCGCGGTCCTCGGCGCCCCGCTGTGGTCCGACGGCGAGCACCTGCTGGCGGCGCACCGCGGCCAGCTCCTCGTCTACGGTTTCGTGGCGCGCTGAAGGGGCTGCGGGCGGCGCCGGACCGGTGACGTCAGCAGGAGGGTACGGCTCAGAGGTAGAGCTGGACCCGCTGCCCGTCCTTCTCGGGCTCCTCGGGCTCACCGGCGGGGCGCGACTGACCGATCGTCCTCCAGCCGGTCTCGGCCAGGTAGCGCTCCGCGGCCATCCCGGCGCGCGTGCCGGCGCCGACGGAGGTGCCGAGCTGGCGGTAGACCTCGTCGGCGACGTCGCCCGCGGCGAACAGCCCGGGCACGTCGGTGTAGACCTCGTCGCGCACGTCGATGTAGCCGCTCTCCCGCAGCTTGACGGTGCCCTTGAGGTAGGCGGTGTTCGGCTCGTGCCCGATGTAGACGAAGAGCCCGTCGGCCGGGATCACGCCCTCCTCGCCCGTCTCGACGTGCCGCGTGCGCACGCCCGTCACCACGCCGTCCCGGCCGAGGACCTCGGTGACGACCGTGTTCCACACGAAGCGCATCTTCGGGTTCGCGAACGCGCGCTCCTGCGCGGCCTTGTGCGCGCGCAGCTCGTCGCGCCGGTGAACGATCGTGACCGTCTCGGCGAAGCGCGTGAGGAACAGGCCCTCCTCGACCGCGGCGTCGCCGCCGCCCACCACCACGACGCGCTTGCCGCGGTAGAAGAAGCCGTCGCACGTGGCGCAGGTGGAAACGCCGCGCCCGTAGTACTCGGCCTCGCCGGGCACGCCGAGCAGGCGCGGGTTCGCGCCGGTGGCCACGATCACGGCGCCGGCGTGGTAGTCGGCCGACAGGCCGCGCACCCAGAAGCCGCCCCCCTCGACCGGCTCGACGGCGGTGACCTCGTCGCTGACGAGCTCGGCGCCGAAGCGCTGGGCCTGCTGTAGGAAGCGCTGCGAGAGCTCGGGGCCGGAGATGCCCTCGGGGAAGCCGGGGTAGTTCTCGACCTCCTCCGTCTGAGCGATCTGCCCGCCCGGGACGCCGCGCTCGATCACGGCGGTGGCGAGCTGCGCCCTCCCGGCGTAGATGGCCGCCGTGAGGCCGGCGGGGCCGCCGCCGATGATCACGACGTCGTACCGCTTCTCGGGTCTGCTGTGGCGATCGCTCATGGTCAGGACATGATACCGCCGGCGCCGCACGGGCCCGGGTCGGCCCGGGCACCCGTTCGCGCCCGTGGGGCGTCGGTTGCGCCGCGCTGCGGGCCCGTCTATCGTTTTAGGCATGGCTAAGAGGCGCGCCGACGTCGCGTCCCAGGCGGCCTCGACCGACCCCGGCCTCTCGAGCGCCGTGGGCGACTACCTCAAGGCGATCTGGCGGCTCGCGGGCGAGGGCACGGCCGCGACGGGCGACATCGCCCGCTCCCTCGGGGTCACGGCGCCCTCGGTGACGGGGATGCTGGCGCGGCTCAAGGCGCTGGGGCTCGTCACCTACCAGCCGTACAAGGGCGCCGGGCTCACCGAGCTGGGCCGCCGGGAGGCGATGCGCCTCCTGCGCCGGCACCGCCTGCTCGAGACGTTCATGATCGACGAGCTCGGTTTCGGCTGGGACGAGGTCCACGAGGAGGCCGAGCGGCTCGAGCACGTCGTGTCCGACGAGTTCACCGAGCGACTCGCCACCCACCTCGGCGACCCGGCGTTCGACCCCCACGGCGACCCGATCCCGCGCCGCGACGGCAGCCTGCCCGAGGGGCCCGACACGCCCCTGGCCGAGGCGCAGGTGGGGGAGAGGTTCGTCGCCCACCGCGTCCTCACCCAGGACCCCGACGTCCTCGCCTACCTCTACGGCCTGGGCATCGAGCCGGGCCGCCGCCTCACCGTGACCGGGCGCGAGCCCGGCGGGCACCTGCTGAACCTGCGCCTCGAGCGCCGCGGCGGCGAGGTCGAGGTGGGCCTCTCCAGCGCGCTGGCCGCCCTCGTCCTGGGGGTCGTGACGCCGACCTAGGCCCGCGTGGTAGGCGCCTGCCGCGGCGGGCCCGTGCGCCCCACGGCGGCGTGCGGTCCCCGACTGTGAACCCGGACGGGAATTTGTCATATGGCAACGTCGAGGGGCGTGATAGCTTCCGTCCTCAGGAACGAGGATGGAGGCGAGAGATGCAGCGCGCGGGCGAAGGAAGTCGGCCTAGAGGAGCCGCGCAGGCGGGCGTGGCCGCGGAGGCGGAGGACTACCTGCAGTCGGCGGCACGCCGGCTCTTCGCCGGGGAGAGCTTCGTCGTCTCCGACGCCAGGCAGGTAGGCAACCCGATCGTCCACGCCAGCCCGGAGTTCGAGGCGCTCACGCTCTACCCGGTGTCGGAGCTGATCGGCCGCGACGTCGGCTTCCTCATGCGCGACGACACGGACCAGCCCGCGGCGGCCGAGGCGCGCGCCTCGGCGCTGGCCGGCAAGGCCGCCTCGGCCGTGGTGCGCGCCTACCGCGCCGACGGCAGCTTCTTCTACGCCGAGCAGCGCCACTACCCGCTCCGCGACGAGGATGGCCAGGTGGCGTTCGTCCTCACCCTCGTCTCCGACGTCACCGAGCGCGTCCACGCCGACGCGGCCCAGGAGGTCGCCCGCGAGCTGAACGCCACGCTCGAGGGCGACGGGCGCTTCTTCCACTACGCGCTCCTGGTCAAGGACGACGGCACCGTCGAGGTCCCGTGGGCGTCCGAGAGCTTCGCGATGGTCACCGGCTACCCCGTGGCGGACCTCGTCGCGTCGGGCTTCGCGCGCTTCGTCCACGAGGAGGACAGGGGCCGTTTCGCCGAGCGCCTGGCCGCGCTGCGCGGCCAGGAGCGGCGCGTCGACCAGTACCGGATGGTCACGCAGGGCGGCGCGGTCGTGTGGGTCGAGGACTTCGCCGTCAGGCGCTGGCGCAGCGACGAGGCCGGCGTCACCGCCGTCTACGGCGTGGCGCAGGACGTCACGATGGCGAAGCGCGGCGCCTCGGAGATGTGGCGGCTGGCGCACGTCGACCCCCTCACCGGCCTGCCGAACCACTACCTGCTCGAGGACAGGGTCCAACAGGCCCAGCTCCTGGCGCGCCGCAACGGCACGTACCTGGCGCTGGCGATCCTCGACCTCGACCACTTCCGCTTCGTGAACCAGACGTTCAGCCGCCGGCGCGGCGACCGCATCCTGCTGGAGCTGTCCCGGCGGCTGCGGCGCAGCCTCCGCCGCACCGACACCCTGGCGCGTTGGGGCGGCGACAGCTTCGCGCTGCTCTTCGCCGACCTGCCGCACCGCTTCGCCGTGCTGCCCGCGCTGCGCAAGGCTCTCGCCGCCGTGGAGGAGCCGTTCGACGACGGCACCATGAGCATGCAGCTATCGGCCAGCCTCGGAGTCGACCTGTACCCCGACCCGGGCGAGGGGCGGCCGGGCGACGGGCGTGCCCGCACCGCCGTCGCGATGATCGAGCGGGCGGCCGAGGCGCTGCGCCGCGCGAAGGAGACGCGGCGCGGCTCCTACCTGTTCTGCGACGAGGACGTCGACGCGGCGATGCGAGACAGGGAGAGGACCGAGGCCGAGCTGCGCGAGGCGCTCACCACCGACCAGCTCGTGCTTCACTACCAGCCCCGCATCGACCTCGCCACCGGCGCGATCCACAGCGTCGAGGCGCTGGTGCGCTGGCTGCACCCGGAGCGCGGGCTCCTGAAGCCCGCCGACTTCCTCCCGCTGGCCGAGGAGGTCCAGCTCGGCCAGGCGCTGTTCGAGTGGGTGCTCGACCGCGCCTGCCTGCAGGCCAAGCGCTGGCAGGAGGACCGCGTGCCGCGCCGCGTGGCCGTGAACATCAGCCCGCAGGCGCTCGAGCGGCACGACCTCGCCGCCACGGTGAAGACCGCCCTGCAACGGCACGACCTGCACCCGGCGCTCCTCGAGATCGAGGTCAGCGAGAAGACCGCGCTCGCCACCCTGGAGGCGAACGTGCAGCGGCTCGGCGAGCTGCGCGAGATGGGGGTGCGCGTCGCGCTCGATGACTTCGGCGTGGCGCAGGCCTCGCTGCAGCACCTGCGCGAGCTGCCGCTCGACGGGCTCAAGATCGACCGCAGCTTCGTGGCGAGGCTCGGGGAGCAGGCGCCCGGCGGCGACGTCGACCTGCTGCGCGCGATCATCGGCATCGGCAAGAGCCTGAGGCTGAGGGTCACGGCCGAGGGCGTCGAGACCCGCGCCCAGAACGCCCTGCTGCGCAGCCTGCGGTGCGACGAGGGCCAGGGCTTCCTCTTCAGCCAGCCGGTACCGCCCGAGTACGTCCCGCTCGTGGCCTGAGCGCCGTCCGCGCCCCGAGACAGGGGTCGCCTTGCGGCCCGGTTATCATCGCCCGCGCCGTGCCCTCCCCCCGGGGGGCGCGCCTTAGGAGAACGATGCCTGCACTGCCAAGCCCGGGGGCGGACGCCCCCTCCGGGAACCCCCTGCTCGAGACCGGCCACCGGGTCCCCTTCGACCGCATCCGCGTCGAGCACTTCGCCCCCGCCGTGAGGTCGGCGCTCGACTGGGCCAGGGCCGAGCTCGAGGACCTCAAGCGCGGGCCCGCCTCGCTCGCTTACGACGACGTGTTGGGGCGCCTCGAGCGCCTCGTGGAGCGGCCCAGCCGCGTCTTCGGGATCGTCAGGCACCTCAACGACACGATGAACTCGCCCGAGTCGCGGGCCGCGCTCAGCGAGGTCCTGCCCGAGTACACCGAGTTCGTCTCGGGCCTCACCGCCGACGTCGACCTCTGGGCCGTCATCAAGCGCTACGCCGCCTCGGACGACGCCCAGCGCCTCGACCCGGTCCGGTCGCGCGACCTGCGCAAGACCGTCGAGGAGTTCAAGCGCGCGGGCGCCGACCTGCCCGCGGAGGAGCGCAGGCGCGCCCAGGCGCTCAAGGTCGAGCTCGCCCGGCTCCACACGAGCTTCGCCGAGAACGTCCTCGACGCGACGAACGCCTACGAGCTCGTCGTCCGGGACGAGTGGCGACTCGCCGGCCTGCCCGAGGGCGTGCTGCGCCGCGCGGCCGCCGACGCCCAGGCCCACGGCCACGGCGAGGGCGCCTACAGGTTCAGCCTCCAGGCCCCGTCGTACCTGCCCTTCATGAAGCACGCCGAGGACCGCGAGCTGAGGCGGGAGCTCCACGAGGCCTTCGGCGCCCTGGCCACGAGCGGGCAGCACGACAACCGCCCCCTGATCAGGGAGATCCTCGCCAAGCGCCGCGAGCTCGCGAACCTGCTGGGCTACGCCGACTTCGCCGACCTCGTCCTCGAGGACCGGATGGTGAAGACGGGGGCCCGCGCCTACGCCTTCCTCGAGGAGCTGGCGGAGCGCACGAGGCCGTACTTCGAGGCGGAGCGCCGCGAGCTCGTGCGCTTCGCCCGCCAGGAGCTGGGCCTCGACGAGCTGCGGCCCTGGGACCTCACCTTCGTCGCCGAGCGGATGAGGGCCGCGCGGTACGACTTCGACGACGAGGCGCTGCGGCCCTACTTCCCCCTCGGGTCGGTGCTCGAGGGCTTGTTCCGCCTGGCGGAGCGCCTCTTCGGGGTGAAGGTCGTGCCCGCCGAGGGCGTACCGGCCTGGCACCCCGACGTGCGGGCCTACGACCTGCACCACGAGGACGGCACGTACCTCGGGTCGTTCTACGCCGACTGGTTCCCGCGCGCGTCGAAGCGCGCCGGGGCGTGGATGAACCCGCTGATCACTGGCGGGCCCGCCGCGGGCGGCGGGTTCGAGCCCCACGTGGGCGTGATCGGCGCCAACTTCACCCCGCCCGACGGCGGCGCCGAGCCGCTGCTGACCCACGACGAGGTCACGACCGTCTTCCACGAGTTCGGCCACCTGCTGCACCACTCGATGTCGCGCGTGCCCGTGAGGTCGCGGAGCGGCATGGCCGTGCCCTGGGACTTCATCGAGCTGCCGAGCCAGATCATGGAGAACTGGTGCTGGGAGAAGGAGGCCCTCGACCTCTTCGCCAGGCACCACGAGACGGGGGAGACGATCCCCGACGAGCTGTTCGCCAGGCTGCGCGCGAGCCGCACGTTCCTAGAGGCGACGTGGCAGATGCGCCAGCTCATGTACGGCGCGGCCGACCTGGCCCTGCACATCCGCTACGACCCGGGCTCCGGCGAGGACCCGATCGCGCTGGCGCAGAGCGTGATGGAGCCGCTGGCGATCGGCCCCGAGTTCACCCTCGCGCAGCGGATGCCGTCGTTCACGCACGTCTTCGCGGGCGGCTACGCCGCCGGCTACTACTCGTACAAGTGGGCCGAGGTCCTCGACGCCGACGCCTTCAGCCGCTTCCAGGCCGCGGGGATCTTCGACCCCGAGACGGGTCGCGACTTCGCCCGGTCGGTCCTCGAGGCGGGCGACAGCGAGGACGCCGAGGTGCTGTTCCGGCGCTTCATGGGCCGCGACCCCGACGTCACCGCCCTGATCAGGCGCAACCTGGGGCCCGCGCCCGAGGGGGTCCCGGCGGCCTCCTAGGGCGAGGCGAGGAGCCTGACGAGGGCGTCGACGGACCGCTCGTAGTCCTCCGTCCCGCCGGGGGTGCCGACGGTCACGAGGTAGGCGTCGTACGCCCGCTCGGCGACGTCGGCCAGACGCGCCAGGCGGTGCCTGGCGGCGGCCTCCGAGGCGGCCCTGAGGTCGTCCAAGGCGCCGTCGGGCCACGACGCGACGTAGGCGCCGCGCTCCTCGGGCGGCAGGCGGCCGGCCAGCCTGACGGCCGCCCGCAGCGCCGCGGCGTAGGCCGCCGCCGGGTCGTCGCAGGCCAGGCCCGCCAGCATCCCCACGGCCTCGGCCTCGGCCTCGCGGGCGAAGCCGGCCGCGTGCGCCAGCTCGTGCAGCGCGACCATCGTCGCCGCGGCCGGCGGCGAGCCGACGTCGAGGTGCGGCTCGAGCAGCCAGGGCGACACGACGCCGGAGGAGCCGAACGCCAGCAGCGAGCCTGCCGGCAGCGCCTTCACCAGGCCCGGCAGGGCGGGCGCCGCGGAGGCCCGCAGCTCGGAGGCGGCGGCGGCCACGCAGGCCGCCAGCACGTCGTGCCCGGGCCCGCCGGAGGCCAGCGCGGCGCGCCCCGGCTCCGCCGTAGCCAGCAGCCGTGAGAGCACCGCCTCCCGGGCAGCGGCGTAGGCCTCGGGCGGCGCGGCCTCGCCCACGGGGGCGATCGGGGTCGTCCTGTAGCCCAGGCCGAAGGCGAAGGGGAACGTGACCAGCAGGGCGGCGGCGGACCAGCCGAGCGCGAGGCCCGCGCGCCGCGCCCCGCCCGGCCACAACAGCAGGGCCGCCAGCAGCGCCGCGCCGAAGAGCAGGGCGCCGGCCGTGAGGGAGAGCGGCATCGAGCCCACCAGGGGCGCGGTCACGCGCGACCAGACGGGCAGGACGCCGCGCAGGTAGACGGCGTCGGCCACCGCGGGAGGCCAGGGGACGAGCTGCAGGGCGGCGCCCAGCAGCGCCCACGTCCACCAGCGGGCCAGGAGCCTCATCGTCGGTCCTTCCGGGCCGCGCCCCGGCGCCGCCCACGCGGGCGGCCCGCGCCGCCGTCGGGGCGCCCAGGTCCGGGGCCGCCCTCGGCCCGGTCCCCGCGCCCCGGCGCGCGACCTCCCGCGGCACCATCCTGGCGCCTCGCCGTGCGCCCGGGGTGTGAGGCGCCCGCCCTCAGCCAGCCCTCGGCCCTGAGGTAGCCGCGGAGGTCGAGGTACCGCCAGCCGCCCTCGCCGGGTGCGAGCAGCGTGGGCGGCACGCGCTCGGGGACCCAGGCCTGCGCTCGCGCAGCGCCCGCCACCGTGAACGCCACGTGCGCGCCGGCGTCCAGCAGCGCCGCGGCCACGTGCGGCAGCGCGCACGCCCCCTCGGGCTCGACGAGCGCGAGGTGGGCGACGTCGCCGATCAGCCTCACGTCGAGGCGCGGCACGGCCGCGTGAAGGGCCGCGCCCGTGTCCACCCGGTCGGCGGTCGCCGCGGCCCGGGCGCTCCCGGCCCCCGCCTCGTCGGCCGTCGCGACGGCCCCGGCTGTCCCTGTCCGCGTCCCCGCTGGCTCCGCCGGCGCCACCCTCCACAGCCCCTCGGCGCCGGGCACGGCGTCGGCCTGGAGCGCCACGCCGCGCTCCCGGAACCCGTAGCGCGGCGCCGGCGGCGGCAGCGCCTCGTCGAGGCGCCGCAGGATCTCGCCCTCGACCTCGAGCAGGCGCGCGCGGGCGCGGGCCATGTCCCTCTCCGAGAGGCCCAGAGGGTCCGAGAGCGCGTCGAGCAGGGCGGCGCGCTCGGCCTCGAGCCGTGCCAGTGGGTCCGGCTCCGCGGCGGCGGGCTCGGCCGGCGCGTCGCCGGCGGGCTCCGGCGCGGGCTCGCCCGGCGGCAGCGGCGCCTCGCCGCGCAGGTAGGCCCTCACGCTGGGGAACGTCACCAGCCGGCCTCCCGCCAGCGACCACGCGCGGCGGCACACGGCGGCGGCGAGGCGCCGGTCGTGGGTCGCGACGACGAGCGCGCAGCCCGCGGCCACCAGCTCGGCCAGCGCGGCCTCGAGCGCCTCGACGGCGTGGAGGTCGAGGTCGTTGTCGGGCTCGTCGAGGAGCAGCACGTCGGGCGCGAGCGACAGCGCCAGCGCGAGGCCCGCGCGGGCGCGCTCGCCGCCCGAGAGGCGCTCGGGCGGCTCGGTCCAGGCGGCGTAAGGCAGCCCCGCCGCGGCCAGGCGCGAGCGCGCCGCGTCGTCGCCCAGCACGCGCGCGAGCTGGTCGAGCACCGGCTCGCCGGGCGCGAGGCCCCTGTCCTCCTGGCCGACGTGCACGAGCCGCAGGCCGGGGGCGTAGGCGACGCGGGCGGCCGGGTCGGCGGAGGGGAGCTCCCCCGCCAGCAGCCGCAGGAGCGTGCTCTTGCCGCTGCCGTTCGGCCCCAGCAGGGCGACGCCGTCGCCGGCGGCGAGCCTGACGCTCCCGACCTCCAGCACGCCCGGCACCGCGAGCCGCTCGGCGGTCAGCAGCCAGCCGCGCCGCCGGCGCCCCGGCTCGGCGCCCGGCAGGCGCGGCGCCGGCCCCACGTCGGTCGGCGCCCCGTCCTCCGCGCCGCGCGCCAGCTCGCCGGCCCGCCTCTCCCTCGCCCGCGACCGGCGCCCCAGGCGGGCGAGCTCGGCCGCGACCGCCTCCAGGCGCCGCGCCTCGCGCCGCATCTCCCGGGCCCGACGCTGCGCGGCGGCGTCGTCGGCGGCGGCCCGGCGGGCCGCGCGGTCGTAGCCGCCGGGGTACACGCGCAGGCGCCCGCCCGCGAGGAACGCCGTCCTGTTCGTGGCGGCGGTGAGCAGCGCGCGGTCGTGGCTCACCACCACCAGCGCCCCCGGCCGGCCCGCGAGGTGGCGCTCGAGCCACGTCCGCGCCTCCAGGTCCAGGTGGTTCGCGGGCTCGTCGAGGAGCAGCACGTCGCAGGGCGTCGCCAGCGCCGCCGCCAGGGCCAGGCGCCGCCGCTCGCCCGTCGAGAGCGCCCCCGGGTCGTCGCCGTGCCTAGTCGCCGGGAACCCGAGGGCGTGCAGCACCTCCCGCAGCGCGGCCTCGGCGCCGTAGCCGCCCAGCCGCTCGTGCTCGTCGGCCAGGGCCGCGTGCCTCTCGGCGGCACCCGGAGCGCCCGCGGCGAGGTCGCGCTCGGCCGCGCGCAGGGCGGCCTCGACGGACCTGAGGGGCCCCAGCGCAGCGCCCGCAGCCTCCCAAACTGACCCGCCGCGCGGGGCCGGCGGCGCCTGCTCGAGGAGCGCCACGCGCACCCCCGGCGCCCTCACGACGCGCCCCGCCGCGGGCGCGAGCCGCCCCGCGAGCAGCCTCAGCAGCGAGCTCTTGCCGGCGCCGCTCGCGCCCACCAGGCCCAGCCTCGCGCCCTCCTCGACGACGAGGTCGACGCCGGAGAGCAGCGGGGGTGAGTCGGGGGCGCCGGGCCGCGGCAGCGTCACGCCGCGCAGGGCGATCAGCTCCACGCCGGCTCCAGGGGTAGGTCCGAGGGCGCCTCGTCCATCGCCACCACCGTATGCTGCCATCCGCATGAAGCGCTTCGTCGGCCAGGGCGCGAACCAGCCCTTCACCTGCGTCGAGTGCGGGACCGAGGTCCTGCCGCTCGCGGCCGGCGGCTACCGCAACCACTGCCCGGCGTGCCTGTGCTCGCTGCACGTCGACGTGAACCCCGGCGACCGCGCGAACGACTGCGGCGGCGTGATGGAGCCGGTGGGCGCCGAGCTCACGGGCAAGAAGGGCTGGGTGATCGTCCACCGCTGCCGCCGCTGCGGCGAGGTGCGGCGCAACAAGGCGGCGCTCGACGACCCGCGGCAGCCGGACGACCTGTCCGTCCTGGCGCGGGTCGCGAGCTCGGGCTTCCCCGGCCGGATGTAGACTCCCGGCATGGCGCATTCGGACCTGCGGCTGGAGCGCGCCGGGGCCGCGCTCCGCATCGTGATCGACCGCCCCAGCGTGCTCAACGCGCTGACGCCGGACACGCTCAGGGAGCTGGCGGACGCGCTCACGGGCGAGGCCGCCGACCCGGCCGTCCGCGCGGTGCTGATCACCGGCGAGGGGCGCGGCTTCTGCGCCGGCGCCGACCTCGCCGCCACGCCCGTCGACGGCGACATCGGCGCGTTCCTCGAGCGCGGTTACCACCCCGTCGTGCGCGCGATCGTCGACCTCGAGAAGCCCGTGATCGCCGGCGTGAACGGCGTGGCCGCCGGCGCCGGCCTGAGCCTGGCCGCCGCCTGCGACCTGCGCGTCGCGTCGAGCGCGGCGGTGTTCGCGCTCGGGTTCACCGCCATCGGCCTGGTGATGGACGCCGGCTGCAGCTTCCACCTGCCGCGCCTCATCGGCGTGGGCCGGACGATGGACCTGGCGCTCGGCAACAGGCGCGTGGACGCCGAGGAGGCGAAGGCGATCGGGCTCGTCGAGCGGGTCCTGCCGGCCGAGGGGTTCGCCGAGGCCGTGTGGAGCCTGACCCAGGAGATCGCCGCGGGGCCGACACTGAGCTACGCGCTCGTCAAGAAGCAGCTCCGCGCCTCGCTGGCCAACGACCTCGAGTCGCAGCTGGCGCTCGAGGCCGCGGCGCAGTCCCGCGCCGGCGCCAGCAGGGACGCGCGGGAGGGCGTGGCCGCGTTCCGGGAGAAGCGCGCCCCGTCCTTCACGGGGGCGTGAGCGTGGCCGCGCACGCCGACGCGCTCTTCCTCGGGTCCGTGCTGACGATGGACCCCGCCCGGCCGCGGGCGGGGGGCGTCGCCGTGCGCGCGGGCCGGGTGCTGGCCCTGGGCGAGCCCGCCGAGCTGCACGAGCTGGCCGGACCCGAGACCGAGGTGTACGAGCTCGGCACCGCCTGCCTGCTCCCCGGCTTCCACGACGCGCACGTCCACCTCACCAGGCACGGCCTGGAGCTGTCGCGTCTCGACCTGTCGCGGGCGCGGACGTTCGCCGAGGCGCTGGAGCTGCTCGAGAGGGGCGCCGCCGGGCTCGGCCCCGGGGAGCTCCTCCTCGCCAGCGGCATGGCCCTGAACACCTGGGGCCTGGGCACGATCGGCCGGCGCGAGGCCGACGCGCTGGAGGCGGCGGTGGGCGGGCGCCCGGCGTTCATCGAGAGCCAGGACCACCACTCGGCCTGGGCCAGCGCCGCGCTGTTGGCCAGGGCCGGGGTGGGGGAGGGCACGCCCGACCCCGCCGACGGCGTGGTCGTGAGGGACGAGGAGGGCCGGCCGACGGGCCTGCTGCTCGAGGCCGCCAGGGACCTCTTGAGGGGCGCGCTGCCCGAGCCGGGCCGCGAGGAGCTGCGCCGCGCCCTCGCCGCCGCCGCCTCGTCGCTGGCGGCGCGCGGGGTGACGACGGTGCACCACATGGCCGCCGAGCCGGCCTCGTACTTCCGCGAGCTCGCGCTCGTCGCCAGCGACGACTCCTACCCGCTGCGCGTGTGGGCCTGCCTGCCGCAGGAGCAGATCGAGGCGGCCGCCGAGGTGGGCGTGGCCACGGGCCAGGGCGGCCGGAACTTCCAGGTCGGGGGCGCGAAGTTCTTCGCCGACGGGGCGCTCGGCAGCCGGACCGCCTGGATGCTGGAGCCCTACGCCGGGGGGGACGGCGTGGGGATGGCCGTCGACGGGCCCGAGGTCCTGGCCGAGCGCGTGCCGCTGGCCGCGCGGGCCGGGCTCGCGCCCGTGGTGCACGCGATCGGCGACGCCGCCGTCAGGGCCGTGGCCGACGCGTTCGAGGCGGCCGCCGGCGAGCTGGCCGCGGCCGGACTGCGGCCCCGCCTCGAGCACGCGCAGCACGTACACCCGGCCGACGCCCCTCGCCTGGGCCGCCTCGGGGTCGTGGCCTCGGTGCAGCCCATCCACCTCACGTTCGACGCGCCGGCGGTGAAGGCGCTGCTGCCTGACCGGCTCGAGCGCGCCTACCCGCTGCGCTCGCTGCTGCGTGCCGGGGCCAGGCTGGCGTTCGGCTCCGACACGCCGGTCGCCTCGCCGGACGTGACGGCCGGGCTGCGCGCGGCGTGCCGGCGCGTGGGGGTCGACGGCGAGCGCCTGAACCCCGCCGAGGCGGTCTCGCCCGACGAGGCGCTGCTGGCCTACACCGCCGGCGCCGCGTACGCGATCGGCTGGGAGGGCCGCTCCGGTCGCCTCGCCATCGGCTACGACGCCGACATGGTCGTGCTCTCGCACGACCCGCTGGTGAGCCTGGACGCGCTCGAGGTCGTCGCCACGGTGAAGGGCGGCGCGTTCACGTTCGGGTCGCTCTAGGAGGGTCGGCCCAGGGCGCGCGCCAGGCCGTGACGCCCCCGACGACCACGGCCGCGACCTGGGGCTCGCCCCAGGCGTAGAGGGGCAGCAGGGCCTCGGACCCGGCGGAGACGACGAAGTCGGCGGGCGCGCCGGGACGGATGCGCCCTACGCCTGCGAGGCGCAGCGCGTCGGCGGCGTTCGCCGTCGCGCCGAGCAGCGCCTCCTCCGCCGTGAAGCCGTAGAGCGACACGGCCAGCTGGAGCGCCGGCAGCAGGCCGAAGAGCGGGCTAGATCCCGGGTTGTGGTCGCTGGCGACGGCCACCTTCACGCCCGCGGCGCGGAAGCGCTCGGCCGCCGGCAGCCCGGCCCCCAGTACGGCGGCGGCGCCGGGCAGCACCACGGCCACGGTCCCGGCCGCCGCCAGCGCCGCCAGGTCCTCGTCGGTCGCGCGCTCGAGGTGGTCGGCGGACACGCCGCCGAGCTCGGCCACGAGCCGCGCCGCGCCCGTGTTCGTGAGCTGCTCGGCGTGAGCCTTCACGTGCAGCCCGGCCGCCAGCCCCGCCTCCAGGACCCTCCTGGCCTCGTCGAGCGTGAAGGCGCCCCTGTCGACGAACACGTCGACGGCGTCGGCGAGCCCGCGGCGGGCGGCCTCCGGCACGGTCTCCGAGACGAACCTGTCGAGGTGGTAGGCGCGGTCCACGGCAGGGTCGGGCACGTGCGCCAGCAGCGTCGTCGTCACGCGCTGCGGGCCCGCCTCGCCCAGCCGGCGCGCGACGGCGAGCTGCCGCAGCTCCGCCTCGGTCGTGAGCCCGTAGCCGGACTTCACCTCGAGCGTGGTGACGCCGCCGCGCAGGAACGCGTCCGCCCGCCGGCGCGCCAGCTCGTGGAGGAGCTCGCTGGGGGCCGCGCGCGTGGCCCTGACCGTGGCGTGGATGCCGCCGCCCGCCGCGAGCAGGGCCTCGTAGGAGGCGCCGCGGGCGCGCAGCACGTACTCGCCCACGCGGCTGCCGGTCCACACCAGGTGCGTGTGGCAGTCCACGAGGCCGGGCAGCACGCCGCGCCCGCCGAGGTCGACCCGCGGCAGGGCCGCGGCCTCGGGCGGGGCGTCGGCCTCCCTGCCCACCCAGCCGAACGCGCCGCCCGCGACGACGAACGCCGCGTCGGCCAAGCGCTCCTCGGGCGTGTACAGCTCGGAGACGCCGGTGACGAGACAGGGGCCCGAGCTCGCGTGCACGACGCTAGCGACGATACCCCGGTCCCCGCGCCCGCTCATCGCCTGCTCGGCTCGGCGTCGCACCATGACGAGGTCATGACACTGCCGTCTTAGCTTCACGCATGGAGGTGGTCATGAGACCCGCACACCTGGCGCTCGCCCTCGCCCTTCCGCTCCTCGGCATCGCCTCGGCCCAGAGCATCCGCATCGACGGCTCGTCGACCGTCTACCCGATCTCGCTGGCGATGGCCGAGGAGTTCTCGATCGAGAACCCCGACGTCAACGTCTCGGTGGCGTTCTCGGGCACGGGCGGCGGCTTCAGCAAGCTCTGCGCCGGCGAGATCGACGTCGCCGGCGCCTCGCGCGTCGTCAAGCAGGGAGAGCTAGACGCCTGCGCGGCGAACGGCATCGAGCTGATCGAGCTGCCCGTCGCCGCCGACGCCCTCACCGTCGTCGTCAACTCCGGCAACGACTTCGTCCAGTGCGTGACGGTCGAGGAGCTGAACGCGATCTGGGCGCCCGACTCGACGGTCTCGCGCTGGAGCGACGTGCGTCCGGAGTGGCCGGACGAGGAGATCGCGCTGTTCGGCCCCGGCACCGACTCGGGCACGTTCGAGTACTTCACCGAGGCGGTGAACGGCGAGGCCGGGGCGATCCGCACCGACTTCTTCCCCAGCGAGGACGACAACGTGCTCGTGCAGGGGATCCAGAGCGACCCCTTCGCGATGGGCTACTTCGGCTTCGCCTACTACGCCGAGAACTCCGGCCGCGTGAAGGCGCTCCAGGTCGACAGCGGCGACGGCTGCGTCGAGCCGAGCGCCGCGAACATCGAGTCGAACACCTACACCCCGCTCTCGCGCCCGCTGTTCGTGTACGTGAGCGCTGCGGCCGCCGAGCGTCCCGAGGTGCAGGAGTTCGTGAGGTTCTACCTCGACGACTTCAACCGCGAGCTCATCGCCGACACCGGGTACGCTACCTACGCCGATGACGTCTACGCCGCCACCCTGCAGCGCTTCGAGGACCGCGTCACCGGCTCCGCCTTCCTCGACTTCCAGCCCGGCGACTCCGTCCTCGACGCCGTGCGGGGCGACTGACGCCGCTGGCGACCGGAGCGCGCGGGGCCTGCCGCCGTGTCGGCCCCGCGCGCCGGTGAGGCGAGGCGAGCAGTGACCCGAGCCGAGAGGACGAGCGACGCCTCCCTGAGGCTGAGCCCCGCGACCAGGGCGCGCGAGCGGCTGGTGCGCGGCCTGCTGCTGTTCTGCGCGGGGCTGTCGGTGCTGACGACGTTCGGCGTCATCGCCGTGCTCGTCGGCGAGACCGCCGCCTTCTTCGCCGACCCGGCGGTCACGTTCCGCGAGTTCTTCACGTCGAAGCGCTGGACCCCGCTCTTCGCCGACCAGAGCTTCGGCATCCTCCCCCTGCTCTCCGGCACGTTCCTCGTCACGGCCATCGCGCTCGTCGTCGGCGTGCCCCTCGGACTGATGAGCGCCGTCTACCTCTCGGAGTTCGCCCCGGCCGGCCGCCGGCGGCGCGTGACGTCGCTCCTCGAGCTCCTCGCCGGCATCCCCACTGTCGTCCTCGGCTACTTCGCCCTGCTGTTCGTCACGCCGCTCCTCCAGCGCGTGGTCCCCGGCCTGAACCTGTTCAACCCGCTGTCGGCGGGCCTCGTCATGGGGTTCATGATCCTCCCCACGGTGTCGAGCATCTCCACAGACGCGATGCAGGCGGTGCCCTCGTCGCTGCGCCAGGCCGCCTACGGGCTGGGGGCGACCAAGGTCCAGCTGATCTTCCGCGTCGTGCTGCCCGCCGCGCTCTCCGGGATCGTCGCCTCGGTCGTCCTCGCGATGTCGCGGGCCGTGGGGGAGACGATGATCGTGACGCTCGCCGCCGGCCAGCGCCCGCTGTTCACGCTCGACCCGCGCGAGACGATCGCGACGATGACCTCGTTCATCGTCCAGGCCGCCACGGGCGACCAGCCGGCCGGCTCGCTGGCCTCGCGCTCGCTCTACGCGGTCGCCGCGACGCTCTTCGCGATCACGCTGCTCCTCAACCTCGTCTCGCAGCTGGTCGTGAGGCGCTACAGGGAGCGCTACGAGTGAGCCGCGTCCTCGGCCGCGAGGAGCGGGCGGACCCGGCGCGCGCCGACCGGCCTGAGCGCCCCGACATGCTCGACCTGGGCGGCGTGCAGGCGCGACGCCGCCGCACGACGGAACGCGCGTTCGGCGCCGCGGTCTTCGTGCCGGTGTTCCTCGCCCTGGCCCTACTGGTCACGCTGCTGTTCGACGTCGTCACCGACAGCTTCTCGTGGCAGGTGATCGAGCCGCGCAACTCGGGGCAGAGCTTCTCGTTCCTCGAGGGCTTCGCCGCCTTCGGCACCTGGGAGAACGTCGTCCGCCTCGAGCTGCTCGCCCAGGGCCGGACGCAGGAGGAGGTCGACGCGCTCCTGTCCGACCCCGAGGCGCGCCGCGTGTTCGGGGCGCGCAACCGCGTCGAGCTGATGCCGTGGGTGGACGGCCGCCCGCTCCGGTGGTTCGTGACCTCGATCCGCGACGACGGCGTCGCCGACCTGCCGCTGTTCGAGGGCTGGCGGCGCCGGGCAGAGCTCCTGGCGGGCGCCGAGCCCGGCCAGGTCGTGCTGCTGAACGCCTGGCTGGACCTCGGGTTCCTGGCGAAGAACGCCTCGCGCTCGCCCGCGATGGCCGGCCTGCTGCCGGCGCTCGTCGGCAGCCTCATGCTCGTCGCCCTCGTGATCGTCCTGTCCGTGCCGCTGGGCGTCGGCACGGCCGTCTACCTCGAGGAGTACGCCGGCGACACGCGCTTCGCGCGCCTCGTCGAGCTCAACCTCTCGAACCTCGCCGGCGTGCCCAGCGTCGTGTACGGCATCCTCGGGCTGACCGTGTTCGTCAGGCTCCTCGGCCTCGGGCCGGTCGTCCTCGCCGGCGCGCTGACGCTGACGCTGCTCGTCGTGCCCGTCGTCGTCGTGGCGGCGCGCGAGGCGATCCGCGCCGTGCCGGACAGCCTGCGGCAGGCGGCGTACGGCCTGGGGGCGACGCGCTCGCAGGTGATCGCGCGCGTCGTGCTGCCCAACGCGATCGCCGGCATCACCACCGGCGTGATCCTCGCCGTCGCGCGCGCGATCGGCGAGACGGCCCCGCTGCTCGTGATCGGCGCGGCGGCGTTCGTGCCGCGGCCGCCGGACGGGCCACTGTCGCTGTTCACGGCGATCCCCATCCAGGTCTACACCTGGGTCTCCGAGAACGACGTCGAGTTCACGCACGTCGCCTCGGCGGCCATAGTCGTGCTGCTCCTCGTCCTCGGCGTGCTCTACTCCCTGGCCTTCTACCTCAGGCGCAGGTACGAGAGCCGCTGGTGAGGGGCGGGAGGTGGGACGTTGACGGAAGCCGTGCGAGTACCCGAAGAGACCGTACGCCACGACCCCGTCCCCGTCGAGGAGGCTGCGGTCGTCATCACCGACCTGAGCCTCTGGTACGGGAGCTACCAGGCGATACACCGCGTCTCGCTGACCGTGCCGCGCAACCAGGTCACGGCGCTGATCGGCGCCTCCGGGAGCGGCAAGAGCACGCTGCTCAGGTCGATCAACCGCATGAACGACCTCGTCGAGGGCGTCAGGGTCGAGGGCAGCGTGCGCTACGACGGCGTCGAGCTCTACGGCCCCGACGTCGACCCCGTCGAGGTGCGGCGGCGCATCGGGATGGTGTTCCAGAAGCCGAACCCGTTCCCGAAGTCGATCTACGAGAACGTCGCCTTCGGCCCGCGCCTCATGGGCTTCCGCGGCGACATGGACGCGCTCGTCGAGCGGGCGCTGAGGAGCGCGGCGCTGTGGGACGAGGTCAAGGACAAGCTGAAGCAGTCGGGCCTGAGCCTCTCGGGCGGCCAGCAGCAGCGGCTCTGCATCGCGCGGGCGCTGGCGTCCGACCCCAGCGTGATCCTGATGGACGAGCCCACGAGCGCGCTCGACCCCATCGCCACCGACAGGATCGAGCGGCTGATCCACGACCTCAAGCGCGACTACACCGTCATCATCGTCACGCACAACATGCAGCAGGCCGGCCGCGTCAGCGACCGCACCGCCTTCATGCACCTAGGGAGGCTCGTCGAGGAGGGGCCCACCGACCTGATCTTCACGAACCCGCGCCACGAGCTCACCGAGCGCTACGTCTCCGGCAGGTTCGGCTGAAGGAGGGCGAGGGCCGCGCCCTGCCTCGGGGACGAGAGGGGGCGAGCGCCAGGGACCTGCCGCGCCCCGCGTGGGGGACCGGCCGGGCGGCGCCGCGACGCGGCCCAGGCGACGGCCCGCCAAAATGGGGGACCCCGCGTGGGAGGCGCGGGGTCGTCTCGGAAGAGGATGGGAAGAGGTAATGGGAGGGTTACCTCAGTCCTCGAGCCTCAGGCTACCGACCCGTCCTTACAGGATTCTTACGCCGGCCGCGAACGGGCCGTTCGTGCGGTCCGAGTTGCCGATGGCTACGGCGGTTAAGCGCGCGGGGAGCCCGCGCTCCCCGCGCGGCGGCGCCGTCCTGCGCCGGCCTCCCGCCGGCTCGGCTGCTGCCTAGCCCGTCACGGCTGCGTGCCGAGGAGGCGCTATCCTGGGCCCCTCATCTGGTGCTCAGGTGCAGGGGGAGAGCGGTGGGCGGAGCTGTGCGCGCGTCAGAGGTCGACGGCCGGCAGGGCGAGGCGCTGCCGGCGGCGCTGGAGCCGGCGGCCCCCAGCCTCGAGGCGGTGCGGGAGCAGGTCAGGGGCTGGCTCAGGCGCGGCCGTTGGCGCGAGGCCCTGGCGGCCTGCCTGCGGGCCGACGTCGGCCTGGTGCCGGAGTTCGTCGACCAGGTCGGCCACCGCGCCTTCGACGAGGGCGACCTCGAGGGCCTGTGGGCGCTGCTCACCGGCCTGCCCGAGGGCGTGCAGTCGCACCCGTCGGTGGCCTACTGGCTGTTCGTCACGGCCTCCGGGGTGAACAGGCAGGCCGAGGTGATGCCGCTGGTCACCGCGGTGCTCAGGAACTCGCCGGCGCCGGAGCTGAGGGCGGCGGTCGCGGTCGCGCAGCCCGGCGTGGAGGTGGCCGCCGAGACGCAGCGGGCGATCGAGGCCCACGAGTCTGTCGTCACGATCAGGGCGCGCGCCTTCGCCCTGGCCATCGAGGGGGACCGCCACTCGCCGCTGGTGCTCTATCGCCGCGCGATGGCGCTGGCGGAGAGCGCCGACGCCGGCCACCTCGTCGTCGCCTGCGCGCTCGACGTCGCGAGCCACGAGCTCGCCCTGTGCCGGTACAAGAGCGGCCGCGACTGGGCCCGGTGGGCGCTCGACGAGTACGCCCGCCGCGGCGTGAGGGAGGAGCACAGGCGCGAGCTGGCGGCGGCCACGCTGGCGTTCAGCCACATGCTGCTGGGGGAGCTCGACGCCGCCCGCGAGGCGCTGAGGACCGTGCCCGTCGACGCGGAGAAGGTGGGCATCCCCGCCTACGAGGCCGTGCTCAGCACGGTCGGCGACATGCACCTGCTCGACGGCCGGCTCGAGGAGGCCCACGAGCTCTTCACGGCGGCCAAGCGCCGCTCGACGCTGAAGCAGGTGGCGTTCAACTCGCTCGACGTCGTCAAGGCGAACATCGCCAGGGGAGACCTCGTCGCCGCGCGCGAGGCGGCCGAGTACGCCTACTCGCTCAGCCGCGGGGCGCAGCGGGCGCAGGCCGCGATCGGCACGCTCGGCTTGGGCATGGCGCTGTCGTACTTCGACGTCGACGGTGCCGCCGAGCTGCTCGAGAGCGCGGCGCGGCAGTTCGAGCAGACGCACCTGCAGCTCCTGCAGACCCAGGCGCTGATGTGGCTGGCGCGCTGCCGCCTCGAGGCGGGCCGGCGGGACGACGCGGTGCGCGCCCTGGCGCAGGCGGCGGAGGGCACGCGCGAGCTGGGGGAGCCCGGCTGGCGGCTGCTCCTGGCCTGCGACCCCGTCTACGCCGAGCTCCGCGCGATCGCGCACGGCGGCGGCGAGGCGCTGAAGGTGAGGCTCCTGGGCGGGCGTCACGTCGAGCACCGCGCGCGCGAGGTCGACCTGACGCTGAGGCAGTGCGAGGTGCTGGCCGTGCTGTGCGACCGCGAGGACGGCGTGACCACGTCCGAGCTCAGGCGGCTCGTGTTCGGCGACGAGGTCGGCGAGGGCACGGTCAAGTCGACGGTCTCGCGCCTGCGCCAGCTCGTGCCGGTGTCGCCCTCGCCGTACCGCATCGCGGTGCCGTTCGAGTGCGACTTCAAGCGCGTCCTGGCCCTCCTCGCCAGCGGGAGGGTGCACCAGGCGCTGCAGCACTACGCCGGGCCGCTGCTGCCGGAGTCGGAGGCGCCGGGCGTGGTGGAGCTCAGGCTGCACCTCGAGGAGTGCGTGCGCCGCGCGGTGATCGGGACGGGCGACCCCGACCTGCTGATCCAGCTCGCCACGTCCGTCGGCGACGACCTCGAGCTGTGGGAGGAGGCGCGCGCCAGCCTCTCCGCCGGTGACTACCGGCTGCCGCTCGTGAACGCGCGCATCAGGCGCCTCAAGGACGCGTGGCGCTGAGCGCGCCGCGGGCCCGGCCGGCGGCCGACCGTGGGAGGGCCGGGGCGAGGGCCGCGGACCGCGGTCAGGTCGTGAACAGGGAGCTCACCGACGCGTGCTGGTGGACGTTCTGGATCGCCTTCGCCAAGAGCGGCGCCACCGAGAGCACCGTCACCTTCGGCACCGGCTCCTTCAGCGGGATCGTGTCGGTCACGTAGATGCCGGTGATCGCCGGGTGGGAGAGGCGCTCGGCGGCCGGGGGCGTGAAGACCGGGTGCGTGGCGGCCACCCTGATGTCGGGCTGGGCGCCGAGCCTCAGCAGCGCCTCGATGCCCTGACGCATCGTGCCCGCGGTGCTGATCATGTCGTCGATGATGATCGGCCGCTTGCCCTCGACGTCGCCGATCACGTGCATGACCTCGGTCTCCGTCGGGCTGGTGCGGCGCTTGTAGAGCATCGCCAGGGGCAGGTTCAGGTAGTTCGCCAGCCTCCTCGCCTCGGTGGCGCGGCCGACGTCGGGCGAGACGACGATCGAGTCCGTGAGGTCCGTCCCCTTGAGGTGGTCCCCGAGGATGGGGAGCGCCGTCAGGTGGTCGAACGGCACGTCGAAGAACCCCTGGATCTGGCCGGCGTGCAGGTCGATCGAGATCACGCGGTCGGCGCCGGCGGTCTCGAGCAGGTTCGCGACCAGCTTCGCCGTGATCGGCTCGCGGGCCTGCACCTTCTTGTCCTGCCGGGCGTACCCGAAGTACGGGATCACCGCGTTGATGCGCCAGGCCGACGCGCGCCGCAGCGCGTCGATCAGCACCAGCAGCTCCATGAGGTTGTGGTTCACGGGCGAGCACGTGGACTGCACGATGTAGCAGTCCGCGCCGCGCACCGACTCCTCGATCATGATCCTCGTCTCGCCGTCAGGGAACTGCGAGACGGTGCCGTGGGCGAGCGGCACCCCGAGGTGCCGCGCCACGCTGTGGGCCAGCTCGGGCGTCGACGTGCCGCGGAAGAGTTTGAGGTCGTCCCCTATCCTCACCGGGCGTACTCTACCGCCCGCGACTCCCGCACGACGGTCACCTGGACTTGGCCGGGGTACTCCATGTCCTGCTCGATGCGGTTCGCGATGTCGCGCGCGAGCAGGACCGCCGAGGCGTCGTCGACCTTGTCGGGCTGCACGATGATGCGGATCTCGCGGCCGGCCTGGATCGCGTACGCGCTCTCGACGCCGGGGAAGCTGGTGGCGATGTTCTCCAGCCCCTCGAGCCGCTTGATGTAGCTCTCCAGCGACTCGCGGCGGGCGCCGGGGCGCGCGGCCGAGATCGCGTCGGCGGCGTTGACGATCACGGGGTAGAGGGTCTCGGCGCGGTCGAGGTCGTGGTGGTTGAGGATCGCGTCGATGACCTCGGGCGGCTCGCCGAAGCGGCGGCCGAGGTTGGCGCCGATCTCGGTGTGCGTGCCCTCGATCTCCCTGTCGATCGACTTGCCGATGTCGTGCAGCAGGCCGGCGCGGCGGGCGAGCGCCTCGTCGAGGCCGAGCTCGGCCGCGATGATGCCCGACAGGTGCGCGACCTGCACGGAGTGCTTGAGGATGTTCTGCCCGTAGCTGGTGCGGAACTGCATCCGGCCCAGGAGCTGCACGAGGCCGGCCTTGAGCCCGACGACGTTCGCCTCCAGGGCCGCCTCGTCGCCGCGCTCGCGGATGTAGTTCTGCATGTCCTGCTGGGCCTTCTGCACGACCTCCTCGATGCGCGCGGGGTGGATCCGCCCGTCGGTGACGAGCTCGGAGAGGGCCATCTTCGCGACCTCGCGCCGGATCGGGTTGAAGCTCGAGAGGAGGACGGCCTCGGGCGTGTCGTCGATGATCAGGTCGACGCCCGTTAGCGCCTCGAAGGCCCTGATGTTGCGGCCCTCGCGGCCGATGATGCGGCCCTTCATGGCGTCGTTCGGGATCGGCACCACGGAGACGCTGATCGCCGCCGAGACCTCGGAGGCGCTGCGCTGGATCGCCTGGGCGATGATGTCCGTCGCGCGGCGCTTGGCCTCGGCGTCCGCCTTCTCGATCGCCGCCCGGACGCGCACGGCCTTCTCGCGCTCGAGCTCGCGCTCGACGCGCTCGAGCACCATGGCCGCGGCCTGCTCGCGGGTGAGCTGGGCGACCTCGTGGAGCTGCGCCGTGAGCCTCGCCTCGCGGGCCTCGAGCTCCTCCTCGCGCGCCTGCAGCTCGGCGGCGCGCTGGTTCAGCCGCTCCTCGGCCTCGTCGAGCCTCAGGGCGCGCGCGTCCTGCTGCTCGCCGCGGCGGTTGAGGCGGTCCTCCTGCTGGTCGAGCCGCTCGCGCTCGCGCCTGAGCTCCTCGCGCATGTCGCGCAGCTGCGCCCGCTCGCGCTCCGCCTCCTGGCGTACGCGCTGCAGCTCGGACCTGACGCCCTCGCGCTCGCGCGCCAGGTCCTCCTCGAGGCGCTGGCGCAGGCGCTGCTCCTCTTCGGCCCAGCGGCGGCGCGCCTGCTCGAGCTCCGACTGCGCCGCGCCCTTGGCCAGCTCCACCGTGCGCTTGGCCTCGCGCTCCGCCTCCTCGACGCGGGCGCGGTAGAGCCGCTCGGCCTCGGCGCGGGCGTCGGCCTCCTGGCGCCGCCGCAGGGTCAGGGCGGCGCCGGCGCCGACGGCGAGGCCCACCAAGAGGAGGAGGACACCGACGATGGCGCTCACGACGGCTCTCCCGCGAGGTCGTCGTCCGAGGCTGTCGACCAGGCGACCCTGGCCCCGCCCTTGCCGGCCGATATCGCCTCCATCACGGCCTGTCTGATGGCCTCGACCAGGTCTGGTCTGGTGTTGAGGAGCTCCACCGCCTTCTCCTTGCCCTG
>ERZ795043.220-NODE-220-length-65682-cov-53.524037_pt1 | contig 65682 bp, 68 predicted proteins | sample MGYA00375127_ERZ795043 | MGnify/ENA primary metagenome ERZ795043 (study PRJEB30172, sample SAMN05518447) | compost metagenome | isolation source: Feedstock adapted compost from Newby Island compost facility, Milpitas, CA | place: USA:Newby Island compost facility... | reverse complement strand
CCCATCAGGAGAGAGATATACACCCGTCCTCCTGACCTTTGCAAGGCAAGCCCGGTAGGGCTTGACGGGAAAAGGGCCCTTCCGTACAATGACCCTTGCGTCTGCCGGGGTGGCGGAATTGGTAGACGCGCATGATTCAGGGTCATGTGCCCGCAAGGGCGTGCGGGTTCAAGTCCCGCCCCCGGCACCAGAAGGGCCCCCGGAAGGGGGCCTCGCCCTTTTGCTACACTGAAGCCCATGACGCGGGTTCTTTCCGGCATCCAGCCCTCGGGGGAGATCCACATTGGGAACTACCTCGGGGCCATCAAGCAGTGGGTGGCCATCGGGGAGAAGCTGGGGCGGGACGCCTTCTTCTGCATCGTGGACTACCACGCCCTCACCAACCCCTTGGCCTACGACCCCTCTACCCTCGCCCAGCGCACCTTTGAGGCCGCCCTGGTCAACATCGCTGCGGGGCTTGACCCGGAGAAGGTCACCCTCTTCGTCCAGTCCCACGTGCCCGAGCACACCGAGCTCTCCTGGGTCTTCACCACCTTAACCCCCCTGGGGGACCTCACCCGCATGACCCAGTTCAAGGACAAGGCCAGCAAGCAGGAGACCGTCTGGTCTGGCCTCCTCATATACCCGGTGCTCCAGGCGGCGGACATCCTCATCTACAAGGCGGACACCGTCCCCGTGGGGGAAGACCAGGTGCAGCACATTGAGCTCACCCGGGAGATTGCCCGCCGCTTCAACCACCTCTTCGGGGAGACCTTCCCCGAACCCCAGGCCCTCCTAAACCCCGAGGCCCCCCGGGTGCCCGGGATTGACGGCAAGGCCAAGATGAGCAAGTCCTTGGGGAACACCATTGGCCTTCTGGAGCCCGAGGAGCGCATCTGGCAGAAGATCCAGCACCTCCCCGACGACCCCCAGCGCATCCGCCTCTCCGACCCCGGGGACCCCGAGCGCACCATTCTTTTCACCTACCTCTCCTACTTCGCCCCCAAGGAGCTGGTGGAGGCCCTGAAGGAGGAGTACCGGAAGGCGGGGGTGGGGACCTATGTGGTAAAGCGGATCCTCTTTGATTACCTTATGGAGACCCTTAGGCCCATCCGGGAAAGGGCCGAGGCCCTGAAGAAGGACCCGGACTACGTGATGGATGCCCTTTTGGAGGGCGCCAAGCGGGCCAGGGCCGTGGCCCAGGCGACCATGGAGGAGGTGCGGGAGAAGGTAGGCCTCCTCCTGCCCAAGAAGCGCCCGGTCCTCCGGTGATCCGCATCGCCTTTCCCGGCTTTGAGGGGACCCCGGAGGCCCTGAGGGAGGCCCTGAGGCGGGGCCGGCTTTCCCCAAAGGAGGTGCCCGTCCTCGCCGTGGTGGAGCAGGCCCTGGCCCAGGTGCCGGAGGACCTGCGGGCGAAAAGCGAGCTCCTCCCCCTCCTCGCCGAGCTTCTGGTGCTGAAGCTCTCCCCGGAAAGGGCCCTCCTCCCCAAGGAGGAGGGGGAGGAGGCCCCCCTGGTCCAGGTCCTCGTGGACCTCTCCGAGATGGTGGCCTTCCTCGAGGCCCGCTTGGAGCGGCGGGCGCGGCTTCTCCCCGTGGCCCCGCCCCCCCTGCCCAGGCCCGCCCTGAGGCTTTCCCCAAAGTCTTTGGCCGAGGCGGCGAAGGGCTTCCGCAGGGCCGTTCTCCGGCTTCCCCGGGAGGCCTTCGGGGTGCGGGAGGCCTGGGAGCGGCTCAAGGGGGCGATCCGGGGCCGGGTGGCCTTCCAGAGCCTGCCGCTTGCCACCTGGGGCGAGAAGGCGGTGGGCTTCGCCGCCCTCCTCGAGGCCTGCCGCCTGGGCCGGGTGCGCCTCTTCCAGGAAGCCCCCTTCGCGCCCCTTTACGTGGAGCCTGTGGGGCTCCTGGAGGGGGACCTGGAGCGCACCGCCTAGGGAGGGTACAATGCCCTTATGGGCGAGGCGGCGAGGCCTCTGGAGCTTCTGGACGCCGAGGCCTACTTGGCCCTGGAGGAGAAGTCCCCCGTGCGGCACGAGCTCGTGGAGGGCGTGCCCTACGCCATGGCGGGGGCGAGCCTTGCCCACAACCGCATCGTGGGCAACCTCTACGCCCTCCTCAGGCCCGAGGCCCTGGCCAAGGGGTGCCGGATTTACACGGAAACCGTCAAGCTCCGGGTCTCCGCCAGGACCTTCTACTACCCCGACCTCATGGTGGTCTGCCAGGGGGTTCCGCCCCACACCCACTACGAGGAGGCCCCCTGCCTGGTGGTGGAGGTGGTTTCCGAGGCCACCGAGGCCATAGACCGAAGGGAGAAGCTCTGGCGCTACCGGGAGATCCCAAGCCTACAGACCTACCTCCTGGTGGACTCCCGGGAAAGGCGGGTGGAGGGCTACTTTCGCCAGGGGGGGGGCTGGCTCTACCGCCTGTGGGAGGGGGAAGGGGAGGTGGAGGTGCCTTGCCTGGAAGCCCGGTTCCCTCTAGAGGCTATCTACGAAGGAGTGGGGATTTGAGGGGCACATATCCAGTCCCAAAGGGCGTGCCTAGCGCCCGGGTTGGTCCAGGGTTGCCAAGAGGGCTTCTAACCGCTCTAGCAGTGGGGGGAGGTCTTGTTCCAGGATGGTCGCCACCACCTCCATGTCCACACCGAAGTACTCGTGGATAAGGAGGTTGCGGGTGGCCACGATTTCCCGCCAGGGGATTTCGGGGTGAAGGCGCCTGAAGTCCTCAGAAATGCCCCTGGCCGCTTCGCCGAGGATTTCCAAGAGGCGGACGAGGGCGAGGGACGTTTCTTCTTCTGGGGCGAGACTTCTTAGGTCTTTGCCCCGCGCGATTTCTAGGGCGCGCCTACAGGCGTCCCGCATGTGAAGGAGCCGGATGCGGTCGGAAAGGCTACGCCGCCTCATGTATGGGGCGGGCCTCCCTCAGGACCTCTTCCCGGAGGTAAGGGCTCAGGCTCCCCAGGGTATGGAGGTCCACCCTGCGCCCGAAGAGGCGGGTCAGCTCCTCCTGAAGCCTGGCGAAGCCCAGGCCCGGGGTGCGCCCGGGAAAGAACTCCACCAGGAGGTCCACGTCGCTTTCCTCGTCGGCCTCGCCCCGGGCAAAGGAACCAAAGAGGAGGAGGCGCCGGACCCCGTACCGCTGGCATAGCTCCGCCAGGACTTGGGGGGAGACAGGGGTGGGCAAGGCCATGGCCCCTTCATTTTAGCCTGGCTTAGAGGCCGTGGTACACCTCGGCGAGGTCCAGGTGCCCCCCTAGGCAGGGGAGGGGAAGCGTGCCTGCCTCTGCCTCCCGGTACACCCAGCCCTCTCCTTCTCGGTAGTAGCCGAAGGCCCGGGGGGTGCGGGAGTCCAGGAGGAGGTAGGCTTGGAGGGTGGGCAGACCCAGGTACTTGCGGAGCTTTTCCCTCCGGTCCGTGGCCTCCGTGGAGTCCGAGAGCACCTCTATCACCAGGCAAGGCTTTTCCTTGTAGTATTCCCCGGGGTCTTCTTCGCAACATGAGGTCCGGGTAGTAGACCGTGGCCGCGTCCACCTTGAGCCGCATGCCGCTGGCATAGAGGCGGCAGCCCCGCTTCCGAGCCAGGGGGCCAAGGGCCAGGACCAGGTTCACCACCACCCGGTTGTGCCGATCGCCTGTCCCGGCCATGGCGTGGGGGAAGCCTTCCACCAGCTCGTGCTTCACCGGGGCTTCCCGCTCCAAGGCGAGGTACTCTTCCAAGGTCAGGGGCCGCACCTGTTTGGCCGCGCCCATGGCTAGAGTGTAGGGCAGGCCGGAAAGCCTACGCCGCCTCGTGGCGGGACGGCCACCCCCGCGCCGCCCGAGGGCTTAGCGGAGAAAGGTGAGGACGGCCAGGGCCGCCGCCAGGGCGGTGAAGTAGAGCATGAGCTTGTTGAAGGCGGTGTTGATCTCCGCCTTTACCTCCTGGCGAAGACCCGCCATCTCCTGCCGCAGGCTTTGGATTTCCCCGCGCAGCTCGGTGGTCTCCGCCTTCACCTCCTGCCGAAGGCTCTGGATTTCCCCCTTAAGTTCCTGGCGGAGGCCATTGAACTTTTCCTCCACCTCCCGGCGCAGGCCTCCGATCTCCGCCTTCACCTCCTGCCGAAGGCTCTGGATTTCCCCCTTAAGTTCCTGGCGGAGGCCGTTGAACTTTTCCTCCACCTCCCGGCGCAGGCCCCCGATCTCCGCCTTGACCTCCTGGCGTAGGAGGTCCACCCGCCCCTCCAGGGAGGTGACCTGGCCCGGGAGGGTGGCCATGACCCCCTCCACGATCCCCTCCAGCTTGTAAAGGCGCTCCTCCGTGGTCATTGCCCTCAAGGTAGCACAGGTTGGAGGCGGGGGGTGGGGAAGGGGGGCACCCCACCGAGGCCCGGAGGGGCTAGGTTCAGCGCCGCCCGGTCGCCCGCCCTGGCCGGGGCCCCCACACGGCCTGCGCTCTACCTGGGCTTCCCGCTTCTGGGCCGGGTGTTCTGCCGGACCCGGGGGCTACTCCGTCTGGGCCATGGCCCCGGTTTGGTCAGCGGTCGTCCGCCGCCTTGCGTAGATAGAGTCCCGCCCCTGCGGCCAGGGCCCACCAGGCCAGGTGGCTGAACTGGGCGCACTCAAACCAGGTGAGGCCGTAGACCAGGTACGCTACCCCTAGGGCGGCGAGCCCGGGTTCACTCCCCTTTGTGGCGAGCCAGAGGAGGGAGAGGAAGGCGGCGAGGTAGCCGAGCGCCCCGAAGGGGCCCACGGAGAGGAGGAGGTCCAGGAGGAGGTTGTGGGCTTTGTTGCTGGCGAGGGCGCCCCAGTGCTCCTTCCCCTCCTGGTCCCGGTAGCGGAAGCCGTAGTCGCCGACCTCCACCACCTCCACGGGCGGAGGGGCGTCCGCCTGAAGGTAGCGCCTCTCTTTCCCGGAGAAATCGGCCACGAAGGGAAAGGCGAGGCCGAAGCCGTCAAAGCCGTAGCCCCAGGGGTTTCGGGCGATGGCCTCCAGGCTCAGGGTCCAGAAGCGGAGGCGGCCCGAGGAGAAGGCGTCCGGGTCCTCCAGGGTGAGGGCGGGCATGGCCCGGTCCACGGCGGCGAGGTCCAGGGTCCGCGCTCCGAGGAAGGCCCCGTAGCTGGCCAAGAGGGCGGCGAAGACCCCGAGCCAGGCCCGGCCGTCCCGGTGCCAGGGATAGAGGGCGGCGAGGCCGCCGAGGAGGGCCAAGTAGGCGCCACGGGTGTAGGTGAACCAGAGGGCGAAGCTGAGGAAGGCGAAGAGCCCGAGGAAGGCTTTTGACCTTCGCCTGAGGTAAGTGGCCGCGGCGAGGACCCCGGCCATGGCCAGGACCGCCGCCACGTGTCCGCGGTGCGAGGTGAGGCCGATGGGCATCTGCCCGCGCCAGATGGTGGAGAGGAGAGGGTCGCCGCCGGGGTAGGTCTGGCCGAGGGTCGCCGTGTAGTCCAGACGCCAGTCCCAAAGGGCCTGGGGCAGCACGGAGAGGGCCTGCACGGCCCCGGCGGCGAGGACCCCGTAGAGCTGCGAACGGAAGAGGCCGGGGCGGAGGCGGAGGAGGAGGGCCGTGCCCAGGGCGAGGGCCCCCACCGTGACCCAGTAGGCGAAGCCGTCCCCCATGGTGCTCTGGCCGAACCAGGCCCGAAAGGGGAAGGGGCTTCGGAGGGCGGCGTAGGCCCCGGCGGCGAGGAAGACCGCAAACCCCAGAAGGAAGGGCCAAAGGGGGCGCACGCGGGGGCGCGTCCGGAGGAGGAGGGGGAGAAGGTAGATCCAGGTGGCGGCGGTCCAGAGGACCAGGGCCCAGGTCTTAGGCTCGGTCCAGATCCCCGCGCGGGGGGTGCCGAAGGGGTTGATGAGGGCCAAGCTGAGAAAAGCCAGGAACCCCAACATGCTCCGAAAAACTCGGGCCCCCGCTTGACGGGGGCCTTCTAACCTTTCACGTAGGAGGTTAGCCTAGCTGCCAGAGCCGAAGGTCAGCTGTCCTGTGGAGCTGTCGTAGGTTACCTTAGTTGCGGATCCACCCGAGTAGGTGACCTCGACCCGGAAATTGCTGTTGTTATCAGTAAGTTCTACGGTGCAGTCTTCCACTACGGCAGGCTTGGTAACCGAGGTGGGGCAGGCTGTGGCGGTAACTTCCCCCGTAGCGGGATCCCGAGTGGCCTCAATTTCAGTGGCCACGTTGCGCGTGTAAGCTACCGCAGCCGTGTCGTTGGCCCGCTTCCTAGCATTCAGAAGGTTGGGGATCAGCACAGCCGCAAGGATGGCGATGATGGCGATGACGATCAGGAGTTCAATCAGGGTGAAGCCTTTCGCGTTCCGCATACTTCTTTTCCTCCTAAGGTTTCCCGCGCCTATATGTATCGCGCGGCCATGAGTGCCTGAAGCCGACTTGCCTTCTTTCCGCCTAGCCTTATCCGCCTTCCCGCGCCTTTCTTATCCCTTTCTCACCTCCTTCCGAGGGCTATTCTTTCCCTTCGTCCCCCTGCTGTCAACTCCCCCTTTTGGGGGAGCCAACTTCAGGATGGGGGAGGGGTGTGAAAGCGGTGTGAAGGCCTAGGGGGCGTTCCTGGGGTAGACCCGCACGGTGTAGACCTGCCCCGGGCCGGGCACGTAGAGGAGGCGGTTTCCCTCCCTGGCCTTAAGACGCAGGTTCAGGGTGAGGGCGAGGCGGGGAGCCGTCTGCACCTGGAAGAAGGGGAGGTTGGGGTCGTTGTCCACCAGGTCCAGCACCACGTAGGGCTGGGCGTTGGTGAAGGTGGCGGCGGTGCAAGCCTGCTTCCCCAGGCGGTACTCCCGAAGTACGTAGGTGTTGGCGTCGGCCCAGGGGTCGGGGGCCTTGTAGTCCGGGCCCAGGGTGGAGCGGGGCTCGAGGCGGTAGGCCCTGAGGGCGCACTTGGGGTTGTTGGGGTCGGAGTTGTTGGGGTCGGGGAGGAGGGCGGCCAGGCAAGTGGGCGGCTGGCACGCTGCTCCGTTCACGGTCGCCGGGGAGGCCACGGCCTGGGCCTCCTGGAGGGTGTCCGCCAGGTATCCGGCGGCGTCCTTGAGCTCCTCCAGGAGCTGGGCCTGTTTGCGGGCCGCGCGGTTGGCCGCCAGGGTCCCCTGGGTGAAGGCCAGGAGGGCCGTGGTGAAGATGGCGAGCACCGCCAGGGCCACCAGGATTTCCAGTAGGGTGAAGCCTCTTCTCATGGCGCCCACTCCCGGTAGAAGGTGTAGGTTTTACCCCCGCCTTGTAAGGTGAGCTCCACCGCCACCAGGCGGCAGGCGGTGGGGGAGGTGCCCTGCTGGCAGCTCACGGCGCAGGAGTAGCCCGTGCTGGGGTTTCCCGAGCAGGTGGTGAAGGCGAGAGGGGCCCCAGGGTCCATGCGCCCCGCCGCCCTCAGGGCCACGGAGAAGCCGCCCGTCTGGCCGAAGGGGGGGAGGGCGAGGGTGGTGCCGTTATAGGTGCTCTCCCTCCGGGCCCGCTCCAGGTAGTCCTTGGCCACCACCACGGCCCGGGTTTCCAGCCCGGCGCTTCGGTTCACCCGGAAGACGCCCAAAAGCCCCGAGAGGATGGCGGCGCTGAGCAGGCCGAATATGGCCAGGGCCACGAGGAGTTCCACCAAGGAAAAGCCCTTCTTCACCGCACCACCACCTTTCCGATGACGCCGATCACGTTCACGTCGCGCCTCAGGTCCGGGTAGCGGGTGTGCTGGAGGGTGAACTTTTTTAGGGGCGCGTCCGTGGTGCCATGAGGGGGGAAGAAGGCCACGTCCACGGGCAGGCTAAAGTTGCTCTCACTCACCTTGGCCTGGCGGAAGAGTTGGGTGGCCGCGTTTAGGTTGTTGCAGTCCTGGCCCAGGGTCCACCCGTCCGTGAAGACCTTTGCGCAACGCGGGCTATTCGTGCGCTTGGCCTCGGCCCGGGCGTACTGGAAGGCTTGGGCCAGGGACCGGGCGGCCTCGTCCAGCTCCGCCTGGGCCCGCCAGCGGAGGTAGTTGGGGACAGCGAGGCCCAGAAGCACCCCCAGGATGGCCATGACCACAAGAAGTTCCACCAAGCTCAGCCCCCGCTTCACAGCCTCCTCCAGCTACCCGATTTGGCCACCACCTGGACCATCCCTTGACTTGCCACCCGGAGCCTCTGGAGCACCATGGGATCGTAGACGATCTTGCCGCCTCCTTGACGACCGGTGCCACCAGCGATTTCGGTCCAGCACTCGTTGCCGTTGCAGGCCTGGAGGTTCGCCACGCCCTCCACCACCACCGCTCCCGTGAGGACGGCGTTGCCCCGCTGGTCGTAGTCCCCGGCCACGTAGATGAGGCCCTGGAAGCCCTGGTTGCAGGAACTGTTTACGGTGACGTTTACGGTGAGGTTGCCGAAGACCACCAGGATGCCCCGGCCGCAAAGCGGGTTGCTTCCGGTGAGGTTGAGGGTTCCCTGGACCACCTTGAGCTCCCAGTTGGCCAACGTCCCGTTGAAGGAGGAGGCCGAAACAGGCGGATAGAGGGCCATGAAGGCGTCTTTGGACATGCCGAAGACCCGCCGGAAGAGCTCGTCGGGGTCGGAGGGGACCATGGGGGAGTAGGGCGCCGTTCCATGAAGAACCTGTCCCCCACCCCTGGTATCAATGGTCAGGCTGCTGGCTGCCCCCAGCACCTGGGGGACCAGGGGGGTGCCTTCGGCGATGTCGGGGGGAGGGGTCCCGCTCCAGGCCACGGTAACCTTCCCGGTGGCCAGGTCAAGGCTCTGGACGGTGCCCTGGTAGCTGTCCACCTTTACGGTCTGCCCCGGGACCAGTCCCCGGGCGTCGGAGAGGGTCAGGGTGTTGGTACCCGGATCGTAGGCCTTCACCCCGAACTGGACCAGGTTGACTGGGGCCGAGGGTAGGATCACGTCGGTGAGGCTTGGGGTGAAGAGGGGCGTGAGGGTGAGGGTGTTTCCGCTCTTGCCCTCCACCCGGTAGGTCTTCGGGGTGCCTCCGGTGGGGATCTGCACGTAGCTTCCGGGAAGGATTAGGCTCGCGTCCTGGACGCTTAGGCTGAGGCTTCCGCCCTGGGTTAGGTTCTGAAGCAGGGGAAGGTTCGCCGTCAGGCTTACCTGGGTGACCCCGGTAAGAAGGCCGGTGGCCTGGGCAAAGTCCTGGCCGATGACCTGAGCATTTCCCCTGACCTCTATGCGCGGCCGGGAGGTGAGGGCCGCGGGGATGGCCCCGGCGATGCCGCAGCTTCCTGTGAAGGTCTGCTGGACCCTGGCCTTGGCCCCGGCGAACTCCGCCACGGCCTGGACCGTAACTTCCCCGCCGCTGAAGGCGGCGCCGGCGGACCCTTCGGAGTAGACGTAGGTCACCGAGGCGGTGGGCCCTCCGGAGACGGTGAGGGTATAGGTGGAGGGCGGGGGTTGGCCGCACCGGACGAGCTTGGGGAAGACGTCAAGGGCGCTTTCCGCCAACAGGAAGGCCTGGTAGGAAGCCCGTTCCACAGCGCTTCCCTTGAGGGTTCCCAGGGTCATGTAGCTCGTGGCCGCGAGGAGGCTGGTGAAGACCACCATCAGCACCACGAGGGTAATAGGGGTAACGACCCCTTTCCGCATCATGGTTGCCAGCGTAGACCCCGGTTTGGCGCTTCACCACCCCCAAATGGGGGAGGCGTTGGATCCTGGGCCCTTGTGAGCCACCCCACGGGGGAGGCCCGCCCGTTGCCGTAAACTCAGGGCCATGGTGGACGTCCTCGTGGTGGGCGCGGGTCCCGTGGGGCTTTGCGCCGCCCTTTGGGCCAAGCGGCTCGGCCTTTCCCACCTGGTCCTGGAGCGGGGCACGGTGGCGGAGACCGTCTACCGCTTTCCCCGGGACATGGTCTTCTTCTCCGAGGCCAAGAACATTGAGATCGGGGGCCATCCCTTGGTCGCCCAAGGCCCCAAGCCCACCCGCAAGGAGGCCCTCCTCTACTACCAGCGGGTGGCGGAGCGGGAGGGGCTAAGCGTCCTCACCTACACCGAGGTCCTGAGCATCCGGGGCCGGGAGGGGGCCTTCCAGGTTCTGGCCAAAGACCGCAAGGGGGAGCGGACCTTCTCGGCCCGGTACGTGGTGGTGGCCACGGGCTACTTCGGGAACCCGAACCGCCTGGGCGTCCCGGGGGAGGACCTCCCCCACGTCCTCCACCGCTACGAGGAGGCCGCCCCCTTCTTCGGGCGGGAGGTGGCGGTGGTGGGGGGGTCCAACTCGGCGGTGGAGGCGGCCTTGGACCTCTACCGCGGCGGGGCGAAGGTCACCCTCGTCCACCGGGGAAAGTGGGTCCGGCCCTCGGTGAAGTACTGGCTCCTCCCCGACTTTGAGAACCGGGTCAAGGAAGGGAGCATCCGGGCGGTCATGGAGGCCCGGGTGGAGGCCATCACCCCGGAGGGGCTTTGGCTTCGCCGCCCGGAAGGGCGGGAGTTCCTGCCCGCCGACTTCGTGCTTGTTCTCATCGGCTACCGGGCGGAAGACCGCCTCCTTAGGGAGGCGGGGGTGGCCTACGAGGGGGAGAGGCCCTGGCTTTCCCCGGAGTGGGAGACCTCCGTTCCCGGCCTCTTCGCCGTGGGCTCCTGCGCCTACGGGCCCGACACCCGCTCCGTCTTCATTGAGAACGGCCGGGAACATGCTAGGGCCGCCCTCACCGCCATCGCCGCCCGGGTGCGGGGCTTGACACCGAGGCCTTAGGGGGCTATCCTTAGCGGCAAGATGCGTTCCGGACTCGCCCTATCCCTAGCCCTGGTCCTAATCGTAGGGCCAGCGGGGGGTAGGGCGTAGCGCTTTAGGGCGCATCCCATAACCCCCCGGGCCAACCGGGGGGTTTCAAGTTTAAGGAGGGGTCCATGAAGGGAGCGGAGGCACTTTTAAGGGCGCTGGAGCGGGAAGGGGTGGAGGTGATCTTCGGCCACCCGGGCGGGGCGATCATGCCCACCTACGACGCCCTCTACGATAGCCCCATCCGCCACATCCTGGTGCGGCACGAGCAGGGCGGGGTCCACGCGGCTACCGCCTACGCCCGCGCCTCAGGCCGGGTGGGGGTGGTCATGGCCACCTCGGGCCCCGGGGCCCTGAACCTGGTCACGGGCCTCGCGGACGCCATGATGGACTCCACCCCGGTGGTGGCCATCACCGGGAACGTCCCCCGGGCCCTCATCGGCACCGACGCCTTCCAGGAGGCGGACGTCACCGGGGTCACCATGCCCATCACCAAGCACAACTACCTGGTCCAGGACGTGAACGAGATCCCCCGGGTGGTGAAGGAGGCCTTCCACATCGCCGCCACCGGCCGCCCCGGCCCCGTGCTCATTGACATCCCCAAGGACGTGCAGCTTGCGGAGTTCACGGGGAGCTTTGACGTGAAGCTGGACCTCCCCGGGTACAAGCCCACCCTGAAGGGGCACCCCAAGCAGATAGAACGGGCCCTGGACGCCCTGGAGAAGGCGGAGCGCCCCGTCCTCATGGTGGGAGGTGGGGCGCAGCACGCCCACGCCGAGCTCCTCGCCTTCGCCGAGAAGACGGGGCTTCCCGTGATCACCACCCTCATGGGCCTCGGGGCCTTCCCCGGGAACCACCCCCTGTGGCTCGGGATGCCCGGGATGCACGGCACCGTGGCCGCCAACCGGGCCATCCACCACGCGGACGTGATCCTCGCCATCGGCCTCCGCTTTGACGACCGGGTCACGGGGAAGGTTTCCCGCTTCGCCCCCCACGCCCACACCATCATCCACGTGGACATAGACCCCGCCGAGATCGGCAAGGTGGTGCGCACCCACATCCCCATCGTGGGGGACTCGAGGCTCGTCCTCAAGGAGCTCCTCAAGGGGGCGAAGGCCTTGAGGCTTGCCGCCTGGTGGCGGGAGCTCGAGGAGTGGCGCACCCGCTACCCCTTGCGCTACAAGCCCAGGCCCCACCTGCAAAGCCAGGAGGTGATCCGGGCCTTCCACGAGGCCACGGGAGGACACGCCATCGTCACCACGGGGGTGGGGCAGCACCAGATGTTCGCCGCCCAGTTCTTCCCCGTGACGAGGCCGAGGAGCTTCCTCACCTCGGGAGGCCTCGGCACCATGGGGGTGGGGCTTCCCTTCGCCATCGGGGCCAAGATCGCCCGCCCCGAGGAGCTCGTCATTGACTTTGACGGGGACGGCTCCTTCCAGATGACCCTGCAGGAGCTGGCCACGGTGGTGAAGTACAAGCTGGATGTGAAGATCGTCATCCTCAACAACGGCTACCTGGGCATGGTGCGCCAGTGGCAGGACCTCTTCCACGCCAAGCGCTACAGCGAGGTCTACCTGGCGGACTCCAACCCCGACTTCGCCCGGCTGGCCGAGGCCTACGGCATCCGGGGGGTGAAGGTGGAGCGCAAGGAGGACCTGATGAAGGGGGTGGAGGCGGTCCTTTCTGCGGACGGCCCGGTGGTGGCGGAGTTTAAGGTGTACCACGAGGAGGGGGTCTTCCCCATGATCCCCGCTGGGGGAGCGGCGGAGGACATGATCATTGAACACCCTGCGGAAAAGGAGGAGGTGGAGGCGTGAGGCATGTGATCTCCGTGCTGGTGCAGGACCATCCCCGGGTGCTGAACCGCATCACCAGCCTGTTTGCCCGTAGGGGTTTCAACCTGGAGAGCCTGGCGGTGGGCACCACCCACGTGCCGGGGCTTTCCCGGATCTGCCTCGTGGTCTCCGGGGATGACCACACCCTGGAGCAGGTGGAGAAGCAGCTCAACCGGCTCATTGAGGTCCTGAAGGTCACGGACCACACCGAGCCCCACGTGGAGCGGGAGCTCTGCCTGGTCAAGGTCCACGTGGCGGGCCTCGAGGAGCGCCTCGCCGTCAAGGACATCCAGGAGGCCTTCCGGGCGAGGGTGGTGGACGTGGCCCAGAAGAGCCTCATCCTGGAGCTCACCGGGGACACCCAGAAGGTCAACTCCTTTATTGAGGCCTTGAGACCCTACGGGATCCTCGAGGTCATGCGCACCGGCGCGGTGGCCATGAGCCGGGGAGACCGGGTCTTGAAGGTGCGGGAGAAGAAGGAGGCGGTATGAAGATCTACTACGAGCACGACGCGGACCTTGGCTTCATCCTGGGCAAGAAGGTGGCGGTCTTGGGCTTTGGCTCCCAGGGGCACGCCCACGCCCTGAACCTCAAGGACTCGGGGGTGGACGTGCGCGTGGGCCTGCGCAAAGGGTCTAGGAGCTGGGAGAAGGCGGAGGCCGCAGGGCTTAGGGTCCTCCCCGTGGCGGAGGCGGTGCGGGAGGCCGACGTCGTCATGGTCCTCCTCCCCGACGAGAAGCAGGCTGAGGTCTACCGGGAGGAGGTGGAGCCCAACCTCAAGGAGGGCGGGGCCCTGGCCTTCGCCCACGGCTTCAACGTCCACTTCGGCCAGATCAAGCCCCGCAAGGACCTGGACGTCTGGATGGTGGCCCCCAAGGGCCCGGGCCACCTGGTGCGCTCGGAGTACCAGAAGGGAAGCGGGGTCCCGGCCCTCGTGGCCGTGCACCAGGACGCCTCGGGAAGCGCCTTCCCCACCGCCCTCGCCTACGCCAAGGCCATCGGGGCGGCGAGGGCCGGGGTCATCGCCACCACCTTCAAGGACGAGACGGAGACGGACCTTTTCGGGGAGCAGGCGGTGCTTTGCGGGGGGCTCACCCGGCTCATCCGGGCGGGGTTTGAGACCCTGGTGGAGGCGGGCTACCCCCCGGAGATGGCCTACTTTGAGACCGTCCACGAGGTGAAGCTCATCGTGGACCTCATCTACGAGGCGGGGCTTAAGGGGATGCGCTACTCCATCTCCAACACCGCCGAGTACGGGGACTACACCCGGGGCGACCTCGCCGTGCCCCTGGAGGAGACCAAGCGCCGCATGCGGGAGATCCTGCGCCAGATCCAGACGGGGGAGTTCGCCCGGGAGTGGATGCTGGAGAACCAGGTGGGAAGCCCCGTCTTGGAGGCCAACCGCAAGCGCTGGGCGGCCCACCCCATTGAGGAGGTGGGCTCGAGGCTTCGCGCCATGATGCCCTTCCTCAAGGCCAGGGTAATGGAGGAGGTAGGCTAAGGGCTTGGACGGGGCCCCTTCGGGGGCCCCTGTGCGTTTTTGGGAGGTGAAGGAAGATGGAGAAGGAACGGCACATCCGGATCTTTGACACCACGCTCAGGGACGGGGAGCAAAGCCCAGGGGTGGCCCTCTCCCTGGACCAGAAGCTGGAGATCGCCCAGGCCCTCGCCCAGCTCAACGTGGACATCATTGAGGCGGGCTTCCCCGTATCGGGGCCCATGGAGTTTGAGGCGGTGCGCCGCATCGCCACCGAGGTCAAAGGTCCCATCATCGCCGCCCTCGCCCGCACCCACACCCTGGACATTGACCAGGCGGCCAAGGCCCTGGAGAAGGCGGAGAAGCCCAGGATCCACGTCTTCACCTCCGCCTCCAAGGTCCACCTGCAGTACATGCTGAGGAAGACGGAGGAGGAGGTCCTGGAGATGGCGGATAGAATGGTCCGCTACGCCAGGAGGTACGTGGACGACGTGGAGTTCTCCGCCCAGGACGTGATGCGGGCGGACTGGGAGTTCGTCAAGAGGCTTTACGAGGTGGCCATTGAGGCCGGGGCCACCACCATCAACATCCCCGACACCACGGGCTACGGCACGCCCCAGGAGTACGGGGCCCTGATCCGCAGGATCCGGGACGAGGTGGTGCGGGGGCGGGACGTGATCATCTCCACCCACACCCACGACGACCTGGGCATGGCCACGGCCAACGCCCTGGCGGGCGTGGAGAACGGGGCGGGCCAGATTGAGTGCACCATCAACGGCATCGGGGAGCGGGCGGGGAACTGCGCCCTGGAGGAGGTGGTTATGGCCCTCTACGTCCGCCGGGACTGGTACAAGGCCTACACGCAGATCAACACCCGGGAGATCTACCGGGTGAGCCGCCTGGTGGAGCGCTACACCGGGATGCCCGTCCCCCCCAACAAGGCCATCGTGGGGGACAACGCCTTCGCGCACGAGTCCGGCATCCACCAGGACGGGGTCATCAAGCACCGGGCCACCTACGAGATCATGGACGCCGAGCTCATCGGGAGGCGGCCCGCCGTGCTCGTCCTCGGCAAGCACTCGGGCCGGGCGGCCTTCAAGAAGGCCCTCGAGGACCTTGGCTACAAGGACCTCTCCGAGGAGGAGGTGAAGAAGCTCTTCGCCCGCTTCAAGGAGATCGCCGAGAAGAAGGGGCCCCTTTCCGCCGAGGAGCTTCAGGCCCTGGTGGAAAGCGAGCGGGAGCCCGCCTCCCACTTCTTCCAGCTGGAGCGGGTCCAGTTCTTCTCCGGCTCCGGCCTTTTGCCCACGGCCACCGTCCAGGTGAAGACCCCGGACGGGGAGAGGCTCGCCACCCACACCGGGGACGGTCCCGTAGACGCCGTGTTCAAGGCCATCCAGGAGGCCATCGGCCTGAGGCCGGAGCTTGAGCTCTACCGGGTGGAGGCCATCACCGGGAGCACCGAGGCCTTGGGCCAGGTCACGGTGCGCCTCCGGCTCGGCGAGCTCCAGGCCGTGGGGGTGGGGGTCTCCCCGGACATCATTGAGGCGAGCGCCTTGGCCTTTTTGGACGCCGCCGGGAAGCTCGCCTCGGGCCGGGCCACCCGGCACCCGCCCTCCATTGAGGAGGTCCACCGCGGGGTCTAGGCATGGTGGAGATCCTGGACACCACCTTAAGGGACGGCACCCAAGGGGAGGGGGTAAGCCTCTCCGTGGACGACAAGGTGGCCATCGCGAGGCGCCTCGCCGCCTTCGGGATCCACCTCATTGAGGGGGGGTGGCCCGGCTCCAACCCCAAGGACGCCGAGTTCTTCCAGCGCATGAGGGGGGTGGACCTGGGGGCGGCGAGGCTTGCCGCCTTCGGGGCCACGAGGCGAAAGGGCCTCGCCCCCGAGGAAGACCCCTCGGTCATCGCCCTTCTGGAGGCGGAGACCCCGGTGGTGGTCCTCTTCGGGAAGAGCTGGACCCTCCACGTTTTGGAGGCTTTGGAGACCTCCTTGGAGGAGAACCTCCGCATGATTGAGGAGACGGTGGCCTTCTTCGCCCGGAGGGGCAGGCGGGTGGTCTACGACGCCGAGCACTTCTTTGACGGCTACAAGGAGGACCCCGCTTACGCCCTCGCCACCCTCGAGGCCGCCTTCAGGGGCGGGGCCGACACCCTGGTCCTTTGCGACACCAACGGGGGGAGCCTCCCCGAGGAGGTCTACGCCATCACCAAGGCGGTGGTGGAGCGGTTTCCGGGGGTCCGGGTGGGCATCCACCCCCACAACGACGCCGACCTCGCCGTGGCCAACGCCCTCGCGGCGGTGCGGGCCGGGGCCACCCACGTCCAGGGGACCATCAACGGCTACGGGGAAAGGTGCGGCAACCTCAACCTCACGAGCTTCCTCCCCACCCTGGTCTTCAAGTACAAGATCCCCGCCCTTCCCCCGGAAAAGCTGAGGGAGCTCAGGGAGGTTTCCCACTTCGTGGACGAAAGGGCCAACCTCACCCCGAACCGCCGCGCCCCCTACGTGGGGGAGGCGGCCTTCGCCCACAAGGCCGGGGTGCACGTCTCCGCCGTTCTCAAGAACCCCCGCACCTACGAGCACATCCCCCCGGAGTGGGTGGGAAACCAAAGGCGCTTTCTGGTCTCGGACGTCTCGGGCCGCTCCAACCTCCTCGCCAAGCTCCAGGAGCTCGGGGTGGACCTAAGCAAGGAGGAGGCCAGGCGCCTTCTGGAGGAGGTCAAGGCCCTGGAGTACGAGGGCTACGCCTTTGAGGGGGCGGAGGCGAGCTTCTACCTCATCGCCCACCGCCTGAAGGGCGGGAGCCTTCCCTTCAGCGTGGAGGGCTTTAGCGTCTTCGTCCACGGAAGGGGCCTTTCCACCGCCTGGGCCGAGGCCACGGTGCGGGTTAGGGTGGGGGAGAGCCTCCAGCACACCGCCGCGGAAAGCCCCTTCGGGCCCGTCTCCGCCCTGGATAGGGCCTTCCGCAAGGCCGTGTTGCAGTTCTATCCGGAGCTTTCCGAGGTGGAGCTCACGGACTACAAGGTGCGGATCCTCTCCGGCCAGGAGGCGGGGACGAACTCCGGGGTGCGGGTCATGGTGGAGATGAAGCGGGGGGAGGAGCGCTTCGCCACCGTGGGGGCGAGCGAGAACATCCTCGAGGCCTCCCTCAAGGCCCTCACCGATGGCTACGCCTACGCCCTCCTCTACCCGGTGGCTACGCCCAGGGGAGCCTGACCTCGGGGAGGGCGGAAAGGCTTACCTCTTCCTCGGGGGAGAGGAGCCGGATCTCCCGGTAGCGACCGCCCCGGGGGTCCCGGTGGGCTTCCAGGAGGTTCTCCTTTGGGTTCACGAGCCAGACCTCGGGGATGCCCGCCTCGGCATAGAGGGGAAGCTTCACCTCCCGGTCAAACTCCAAGGAGGTGTCGGCCACCTCCACGAGGAGGAGGACGTCCTCCGGGGTGGGGAGCCGGTCCTGGTAGCGCTCCAAAGGGGGCTTAAGCACCATGAGGTCCAGCTCGGGCTCGGAGTCCCCGGAGAGGCGCAAGGGGGACTGGACGGCCACCACGGCCTTTCCCTTCAGGGCTTCCTGAAGTCTGGCATCCAACTGCGCCACCTTGTGCACGTGCTTGGGGCCGATGGGGCGCATCTGGTAGACCTCCCCCCGGAGGAGCTCCACGTGGGGCACTCCCTGGAAGGCCCGCTCAAACTCCTCCACGCGGAAGCGGTAGCGGGTGGCCATGCCTCCATTATGCCCCCTGGCCCGAGTAGCGCCTGAGGCCGAGCCGCCAAAGCAAGCGGGAGAGGAGGAGAAAGCCCACGCCCCAGAGGAGCATGATCCAGAGGCCGGGGAAGAGGGCGACCTCCTGCCCGGCGAGGAGGGCGGCGGGGAGGTAGACGAGGTAGGGGAAGGGGGTGAGGAGGGCGAGGCTTTTCAGGGGTTCGGGGAAGACCTCGAGGGGGGCGATGGTCCCCGAGAGGAAGAGGTAGAGGAGGAAGAAGACCTCCTCCACGCTGGTGGCCCGCTCGGTCCAGAAGGTGAGGAGGGCGGTGGTGTACTGCATGGTGTAGCGGAGGAGGAAGGCGAGGACGGTGAGGCCTAGGCCCAAGAGGAAGGCCCCGGGCTCCGGCAGAAAGCGGGCCTCGGGGAAGAGGGCGAAGAAGAGGAGGGTGAGGAGGACGACGAAGGGAAGCCGGGCGAGCCTTTCGGCGGTGTGGGCGGCCAGGTGGTCAAAGAAGGGGTCCAAGGGCCTAAGGAGCCGGAAGGAGAGCCTCCCCTCCACCACGTCCCGCTCAAACTCCCACACCACCCAGACCACCGTGGCCTGGCGCACCAGGAAGACCATGAGGAAGTAGCGGGCGAACTCCCCCGGGCTTAGAGGAAACTCCCCACCCCTTGCGGCCTCGGTCCAGACCCCGAGGAGGATGAGGGGAAGCGCCCCCGCCAGGGCCCAGAGGAAGAGCTCCGCCCGGTACTCCAGCATGTAGGCCAGGTAGACGGAGAGGAGGGTCCCTGCCTTTCTCATCGTTCCTCCGCGCTATCCCCAGGGCCGGCCACCGAAGCCCTTGCGCCGGCACGGGGTCATATCGCCTCCTTGGGGCTTTGGAAGACCTTGGCGATGACCTCCTCTAGGGGGGGCTCCCGGACCTCGAGGTCCTCCACGGGAAGCCTCTTTAGGATCTCCGCCACCCTCTCCGTGAGCCTCTCCCGGGGCACGAGAAGCCGCCCCTCCCGCCCCTCCAGGGCCCGCACCTCGCCGAAGGGGAGGAGGGCCTCCCGAGGAAGGGGGCTTCCCAGGGTGAGGCGCACCTCCCGGTAGGGGGCGAAGCGCGCCAAAAGCCCCTCCAGGGCCCCGTCGTAGAGGAGACTGCCCTGGTGGATGACCAGGACGCGTTCAGCGAGGGCGGCGATGTCCGCCATGTAGTGGCTCGTGAGGAGGACCGTGGCCCCATAGCGGCGGTTGTACTCCCGGATGAACTCCCGGACCGCCACCTGGGCGTTCACGTCCAGGCCCAGGGTGGGCTCGTCCAGGAAGAGGACCTCCGGGCGGTGGAGGAGGGCGGCCAGGAGCTCGGCCTTCATCCTCTCCCCTAAGGAGAGCTTGCGCACGGGCTGGTGGAGCTTCTCCGTGAGGGAGAGCATCTCCGCAAGCTCCAAGACCCGCTTTCTAAACTCCCCTTCGGGGATCTCGTAGATGGCGGCATTCAGGCGGAAGGAGTCCATGGCGGGGAGGTCCCAGATGAGCTGTTGCTTGTTGCCCATGACCAGGGTGATCTTCCTGAGGAAGGCCTTCTCCCTCCTCCAGGGCACGTGCCCCGCCACCAGGGCCTTGCCCCTCGTGGGGTGGACGAGGCCGGTGAGCATCTTGAGCGTGGTGGTCTTCCCGGCCCCGTTCGGGCCCAAAAACCCCACCACCTCCCCGGGAAGGATCCGGAAGGAGACCCCTTCCACGGCCCGGATGGTCTGGTAGCGTCGGCGGAGGAAGTGGCGGAGCGTCCCCAGGAGGGAGTCCTCCTTCAGGGCCACCCGGTAGTGCCGGGTGAGGTCTTCCGCCACCACGATGGGGCTTGCGCCCACCATGCCTCCAAGTCTACCTTGGGAGGGTGCGCTACCTCCGGGTTTTGCGCCTTTTTCTCCTTACCTCCTTGGCGGCGGAAATGGAGTACCGGGCGAACTTCTACCTGGGCCTCCTCTCCTCCTTCCTCACCCTCCTCGGCGCCCTCTTCGGCCTCCTCCTCCTCTACCAGGGGGGGTATAGGCCCGGGGGGTGGCGGCTGGAGGAGGCCCTTTTGGTCCTTTCCGCCTTCACCCTGCTCCAGGGCCTCGCGAGCACCCTCCTCGCCCCCAACCTCAACAAGATCGTGGAACACGTGCAGCAGGGGACCCTGGACTTCGTCCTCCTCAAGCCCATAGACCCCCAGTTCTGGCTCTCCTTCCGCGCCTTCTCCCCCTGGGGCCTGGGGGACTTCCTCTTGGGGATGGGGCTTCTCCTTTACGCGGGGGAGCGGCTTGGCCTTGGGCTTGGAGGCTACCTTTTCTTCCTCTTCTACCTGGCCTTGGGCAGCGTCATGCTCTACAGCCTCTGGTTCCTCCTCGCCACCACCAGCATCTGGTTCGTGAAGATCTACAACGTCACCGAAGTCCTGCGGGGGCTCCTCGAGGCGGGGCGGTTTCCCGTGGGGAGCTATCCCGCCCTTTACCGGGTCTTCTTCACCTTCGTGGTGCCCGTGGCCTTCCTCACCACCGTGCCCGCGGAAGCGGCCCTGGGAAGGGGAGAGGCCCCCTTTGCCGCCTTCCTCCTCGCCCTGGGCCTTTTGGCCTTGGCCCGGGGGTTTTTCCGCCTGGCCTTGAGGAGCTACACCTCGGCGAGCAGCTAGGCGCTCCAATAGGGCCTCGCCACAGCCTTGGTTCGGGCATCGCGTGTGGCTTAGGTGCCCGCGCCGAGGGTAGAATGCGGGGGCATGACGGCGGCGGTTTGGACGCTTCTTCTCGCCTACCTCTTCGGCTCCGTGCCCGCCGGGGTGCTGGTGGCCCGCACCTACGGGGTGGACCTGCGCAAGGTGGGCTCGGGGAACATCGGGGCCACCAACGTCCTGCGCGCTTTGGGCTGGGGCCCGGCTTTGGTGGTGGCCTTCTTTGACGTCTTCAAGGGCGGGATCGCCGTCCTTGTGGCCCGGGCCTTTGGCCTTTCCGACTGGATGCTGGGCGGGGTGGCCCTGATGGCGGTTTTGGGCCACAACTACTCGGTCTTCCTCCGCTTCCGCGGGGGGAAGGGGGTGGCCACGAGCTTCGGCACCCTCCTCTTCCTGGACCCCGTCTTGGCCCTCTGGACCTTTCCCATAGGGCTAAGCGTCATCCTCCTCACCCGCTACGTCTCCGCGGGGAGCATGACCGGGGGGCTGGCGGCCTTCGTCCTCTCCCTGGCCTTGGGCAGGCCCCTTTGGGAGGTGGCCACGGTCTTCCTCATGGTCCTCCTCATCTTTTGGACCCACCGGGAAAACCTAAAGCGCCTCCAGGAAGGGACGGAAAGGCGTTTGGGGGAGCGGGTGGAGGTGCGGAATGCTTGACCTTCTGGTCCTCGCTCCCCACCCCGACGACGGGGAGCTGGGCTGTGGCGGGACCCTGGCCCGGGCCAAGGCGGAGGGGCTTTCCACGGGGATTCTGGACCTCACCCGGGGGGAAATGGGCTCCAAGGGCACCCCGGAGGAGCGGGAGAAGGAGGTGGCCGAGGCGAGCCGGATCCTGGGGCTGGACTTTAGGGGAAACCTTGGGTTTCCCGACGGGGGGCTTGCCGACGTCCCGGAGCAGCGGCTAAAGCTCGCCCAGGCCCTGAGGTGGCTTCGGCCCCGGGTGGTCTTCGCCCCCCTCGAGGCCGACCGCCATCCCGACCACACCGCCGCAAGCCGCCTCGCCGTGGCCGCGGTCCACCTGGCAGGGCTTAAGAAGGCCCCCTTGGAGGGGGAGCCTTTCCGGGTGGAGAGGCTTTTCTTCTACCCGGGGAACCATCCCTTCGCCCCGAGCTTCCTGGTCAAGATCTCCGCCTTCATAGACCAGTGGGAGGCCGCGGTTTTGGCCTATAGGAGCCAGTTTACGGGGGAGGCGGCGAGCGAGACCGTGGGGCCCAAGGGGGTGGAGGCCCGCAAGGCCATGCGCCGCTACTGGGGGAACTATTTGGGGGTGGACTACGCCGAGCCTTTCGTAAGCCCCCTTCCCGTGCTCTACGTGCCCTGGTCCCGGGCTTAGGCCCTTGCATAAGTTTGCGGGCACGGGGTATGCTTAAGGCCTCATGGGGGGAGAGGCCCTGACCCTGCCCAAGGACCTTCTGGACTTTTCCGGCTACGGCCCCAAGGAGCTTCAGGCCCTTCTGGACCTGGCGGAGCGGCTAAAGCGGGAGCGCTACCGGGGGGAGGACCTCAAAGGGAAGGTCCTCGCCCTCCTCTTTGAGAAACCCTCCCTGCGCACCCGGACCACCCTCGAGGTGGCCATGCTCCACCTGGGGGGGCACGCCGTTTACCTGGACCAGAAGCAGGTGGGCATCGGGGAGAGGGAGCCTGTCCGCGACATCGCCAAGAACCTGGAGCGCTTCGTGGAGGGGATCGCCGCCCGGGTCTTTCGCCACGAGACGGTGGAGGCCCTGGCCCGCCACGCCAAGGTCCCCGTGGTGAACGCCCTCTCCGACCGCGCCCACCCTCTCCAGGCTCTGGCGGACCTCCTCACCCTGAAGGAGGTTTTTGGGGGGCTTGCGGGCCTCGAGGTGGCCTGGGTGGGGGACGGAAACAACGTCCTGAACTCCCTTCTTGAGGTGGCTCCCCTGGCGGGCCTTAAGGTGCGGGTCGCGACCCCCAAGGGCTACGAGCCCGACCCTGGCCTTCTCAAGCGGGCGAACGCCTTCTTCACCCACGATCCCAAGGAGGCCGCCTTGGGCGCCCACGCCCTCTACACCGACGTCTGGACCAGCATGGGGCAGGAGGCGGAAAGGGAGAAGCGCCTCCGGGACTTCCAGGGCTTCCAGGTGAACGGGGAGTTGCTCAAGCTCCTCCGCCCGGAGGGTGTCTTCCTCCACTGCCTCCCCGCCCACTACGGGGAGGAGACCACGGAGGAGGCGGTCCACGGGCCGCGGAGCCGGGTCTTTGACCAGGCGGAAAACCGCCTCCACACCGCCAAGGCCGTGCTCCTCACCTTGCTAAAGTAGGGGTATGGTCCGGCCCTACCGCTTTAGCCTGGAGGAGTTCCTGAAGCTTCCCCTTCCCGAGCGGGGGGTGGAGCTTCTGGAGGGAGAGGTCTACCAGATGGCGCCTATAGGTCCTCGGCACGCCTACGCCGTAAACCGTTGGAACCGGGTTTTTTCCAGTCTTCCCGAAGTCCTCGTCCAGGTGCAGGGGCCCCTGGCCCTGCCCCCGGACACCTACCTGGAACCGGACCTCGCCCTGCTTCGGCCGGGGGACTACCGCGAGCGCCTACCCCGCCCGGAGGACGTTCTCCTTGTGGTGGAGGTGGCGGACGCGTCCTTGGACTACGACCTCACCAAGAAGGTCCCCCTCTACGCCAAGGCCGGGGTGCCGGAAGTCTGGGTCCAGGACCTCCTAGGGGGAAAGCTCCTCCTCTTCCGCACCCCGGAGGAAGACCACTACCGGGAGCAGATCTGGGTCAAGCCTGGCGAGAAGGTGGCCCCCTTGGCCTTTCCCGAAACCTTCTTGGAGGTGCCGTGGTAAGGGTGGGGATCCTGGGGGCCTCGGGGTACGGGGGGGCCGAGCTCCTTAGGCTCCTCAAGGCCCACCCCGAGGTGGAGCTCGTGGGGTTTTCCAGCCGCAAGTACGAGGGAAGGCCCCTGGAGGCCGCCTGGCCTCAGCTTTGGGACGGAAGGCTCTTCGCCGCCCAAGAGGAGGTCCTGGAGCGGGCGGAGGTGGTCTTCCTCGCCCTTCCCAACGGGCTTTCCATGGAAATCGCTCCTGAGGCCCTTAAGGCGGGGAAGCGGGTGGTGGACCTCTCCGGGGACTTCCGCCTGCCCCCCGAGGTCTACGAGGCCTGGTACCGCATCCCCCACAAGAGCCCGGAGCTTTACGCCGAAGCGGTCTACGGCCTCCCAGAGCTCCACCGGGAGGAGCTTAAGGGGGCGAGGCTCGTGGCCAACCCGGGTTGCTATGTGACCGCCACCACCTTGGCCCTCGCGCCCTTGGCGGCGGAAGGGGTCCTGAAGGGGGCCTTCGTGGTGGGCCTAAGCGGGGTCTCGGGGGCGGGGCGGGAGGCCGAGGGCACCGCCTTTGCCGAGGTCAACGAGAACCTCAAGCCCTACAAGGCGGGGGGCACCCACCGGCACATCCCCGAGATGGAGCGGAACCTGGGGAGGATTTTGGCCCAGGGGAGGCGCGTCCGCACCCACGGGGAGGCGAGGGCGGTGCGGCTTTCCTTCACCCCCCACCTGGTGCCCATGACCCGGGGGATCCTCATCACCGCCGAGGCGGAGGTGGAAGGGGGCTGGGACCAGGAGGCCCTGAATGCCCTTTACCGGGACTTCTACGCCGAGGAGCCTTTCGTGCGGGTGGTGGAGGGGCTTCCCGAGACCAAGGGCACCCTGGGGAGCAACCGGGTGGACGTAAAGCCTCTCTACGAGGAAAGGACGGGGCGGGTTTTGGTCTTCGCCGCCCTGGACAACCTGGTGAAGGGCATGGCGGGGCAGGCAGTGCAGAACCTCAACCTGATGCTGGGCTTTCCCGAGGAGACGGCGCTTCCCAAGGAGGGGCTATGGCCGTGAGGCTTCCCAGGGGCTTTAGGGCGGGGGCCACCCGGGCGGGGATCAAGCCTTCGGGAAGGCCCGACCTCGCCCTTTTGGTCTCCGGCTTGCCCGCGGCCTGGGCCTACGCCGCCACGCAGAACCGGGCGGCCGCGCCCTCCATCCACCGGGGAAGGGCGCTTTACGCCTCGGGGAAGCCCTTGAGGGCCGTGGTGGTGAACGCCGGCAACGCCAACTGCGCTACCGGGGAAAGGGGCTACGAGGACGACCGGCGCATGGCCGAGCTCGCCGCCTTGCGCCTCGGGCTTTCTCCGGAGGAGGTCCTCACCGCCTCCACCGGGGTGATCGGGGTGCCCTTGCCCGTGGAAAAGATTGAGAAGGGCTTGCCCGAGATCGGCCTCACCCCCTTCGCCGAGGCCTTCGCCGAGGCCATCCTCACCACGGACACCCGCCCCAAGGTGGCCGAGGCCGAGGTGGCGGGGGCCAGGATCGTGGGCCTCGCCAAGGGAAGCGGCATGATCCACCCCAACATGGCCACCATGCTCGCCTTCCTGGTCACGGACGCCCTGGTCCCCCAGGAGGCCTTGAGGGCCGGGTGGCGGCGGGTGGTGGAGCGCACCTTCAACCAGGTCACCGTGGACGGGGACACCTCCACCAACGACCTCGCCCTCCTCATGGCCAACGGGGCCTACGGGGAGGTGCCCCTGAAGGCCTTCTGGGAAGGGGTGGAGGCCGTGGCCCAAGAGCTTGCCCGCATGATCGCCCGGGACGGGGAGGGGGCCACCAAGCTCATGGTGGTGCGGGTGGTGGGGGCGGCCACGGAGGAGGAGGCGCGGCGGGCGGCGAGGGCCATTGCGGGAAGCGCCCTCTGGAAGAGCGCCCTCTACGGCAACGACCCCAACTGGGGCCGCATCCTGGCCGCCCTCGGCAACTCGGGGGCCCGGTTTGACCCCTTGCGGGTGCGCATCGTTCTCCAGGGGATTCCCCTCTACGAGGGCGGGGTTCTTCCCTTTGACCGGGAGGAGGCGGGCCGGGCCATGCGGGCCGAAGAGGTGGAGGTCCTGGTGGACCTCCGGGAGGGGCAAGGGGAAGGGGAGGCCTACGGTTGCGACCTCACCGAGGACTACGTGCGCATCAACGCCCTTTACACCACTTGACAGCTTTTGATTCTGAGCCTATCCTCTATTCGGGGAGCGTGAGCCCTCCCCAAAAGGAGGGTGATAAGGATGAAGAAGGGTCTTTTGGCGGCTCTGGCAGGGTTCTTGACCTTAGCTATGGCGCAGAAGTTCTCTGTAGAGGCGGGGGCTGGTTTCTACGGCGGCTTCGGAGGCCAGCTCGCGGTGGTGGCCGAGGACCTGGCTCCGGGGCTTCCCTTGGGTGTGCGGTTGGGGGTGGGGTTTGCCACCAGCGATGCCCTGGATGACGGTGTTGATGCGCACGTAGTCCTCGGTTATGACCTGGATGACGGTACTACCTGGGGTGACATCAAGGAGGACCGTGAGTTCTCCGAGTGGGGCCAGAACGTCACCCTGTCCCTGGACGTTCTCTACAAGCCGAGCGGCCTGGGCCTGCCGGTGGAGGTAGCTCCCTACTTCGGCGTCCGGTACAACTTCTTCTCCGGTGGCTATACCGATCCTGAAGATAATGACTCAACGATTAAAGCTCAGACGATTTCTTCCAACCAGCTCGGCTTGGGCCTCGGCGTCCGGGCCGCCTACCCCTTGATGCCCAACCTGAGCCTGGTAGGGGACCTGGGGGTGGACTACTACTTCCAAGCTTGCTTTAAGTGGGTAGGAGAAGACGATAGCGGTAACAAAAGCGAGGACTCTGTTTGCCCCGGTGACAGTGGGTACGAAGACGTCAACAAGTTCGTCACCCAGCCCGAGTGGGTGCTCAAGCTCCGGCTGGGGGCGGCCTATCGGTTCTAAGAGGTGGCCGAACCCGGCTTAGGCCGGTAGCATAGGGGGGATGCGGCGGCATCCCCTTTTGCTCTTTTTGCTTCTCCTCGTGGGCTGCGCCCGGCCCGACACCCTGCCGCCCGAGGTGGGGCTCGTCTATCCCCAGGGGGGCGGTGTGGCCCCTGGCCGGAGCCTCCGTGCGGAGGGGTACGCTTTTGACCCCTCCGGGGTGGTCTCCGTCCGGGTCAACGGGCGGGAGGTCCTCGAGGCCCCCTCCCGGGGCAGGCCATTGGTGGCCTTTCGCTTCCGCCTGGAAGCCCCCTCCTCGGGTACGGCGGAGATCGTCCTCGAGGCCGAGGACAAGGCGGGCAACCGGGCGACGCGGCGGGTCGCCTTCACCCTGGACAACGATCCCCCGAGGATCCAGCTGGAGCGCACCGAGCGCCTGGAAGGGGGGCTTGTCCGGGTCTACGGCCGGGTGGAGGACAACGTGGGGGTGGAGCGGGTGGTGCTTTTGGAGAAGGGGCGCTACCTGCCCCTTTCCTTGCCCAAGGGCACCTCGGTCCCCTTCGCCGTGGTGGCCTCGCCGGGGAGCGTCCTCATCGCCGTGGACGCCGCGGAAAACCGCGCTAGCCGGAGGCTGCCCTAGGTGGTAAACTGCCCCGGCGATGGGGATCGCGGGTTCCCTCGAGGACCTAGCCCGGGCCCTCCGCGGCACGCCCCCCGAGGCCCGGAACCTCTCCCGGCTACAGGAGATCGCGAAGCTTTTGGAGCGGTTCCCCCCGGGGCGGGAGCGGGACGGCCTTCTGGCCGTGGCCTACCTTCGGCTTTTCCAGGTGGTGAAAAGGCCGGAGTACCTTTTCCGCGGGTACAGCTACGCCCGCACGGCCCGGGTGGAGGAGGTCCGGGCCTTGGCGGAGCGGCTTTGGGAGGAAAGGTGAAGGAGCTGCTTGGACTCTTGGCGGTGTGGAGCATCGCCCTTTCGGGGGCGGGGATCGTGGTGGGCGTGGCCCTCATCCGGCGGGGAGAGCGGGTCTGGCATCACCGGGTGATGCTTTTGGCCACCGCCTTGGCCGCCCTCTTCCTCGTCTTCTACCTGGCCAAGTGGGGGCTTTACGGGACCACGGCCTACGGGGGGCCGGAGGCCTGGCGGGGGGCTTACTACCTTCTCCTTTTCACCCACACCCTCCTCGCCGCCTTGAACGGTCCCCTGGCCCTCTACGTCATCTGGCGCGCCCTTCGGGGGGAGTTCGCCCTCCACAGGCGTTGGGCCCGGATTCTCGTTCCCGTCTGGCTCTACGTCGCCCTCTCGGGCTGGGCCATCTACCTGGTGCTCAAGCGCTACGGCGTGGAGCGGGGAGGGATCGCCTTCTAACCCCACCCCGTGCCGGCTTGGGCCAGCGCGGGGGAGGGGCCCTCCCGCACCCTCCCTGAGGCCGAGGCGCGGAGGCTTGAGCGCCTGCCCCTAGGGCTTCCTGGAACGCCCCGGCCAAGGCTAGGGAAGGGGCTTCCTCCCCCAGGGCTCCACCACGATCCGGCCCTCGAGGGCCCGCACCACCTCGGGCCCCAGGCCTTCCTCGGCCTCCTTCGGGGCCTGGGCCAGGTGGGGGCCGATGCGCACCTGTTTGGCCCGAAGCTCCAGGGCGAAGATGAAGCGCTCCTCGTCCCCCGAGGCCCCGGCGTGGGCCAGGCCCATGAGGCGGCCCACCACGATCACGTCCCCGCCCGCCACCACCTCGGCCCCGGGGTTCACGTCCCCGAGGACGACCACGGTGCCGGGGTACTCCACCCGTTGCCCGGCCCGGAGGCCCCGGGGCACCACCAGGGTGCTCTCCACCACCCGTCCCCGCGGGGGGACGAGGGTGAGGGGCCTTCCCAGGGCGAGGAGGGCCTCCAGGGTCTCCTGGGCGACGGGCCCCGCCACCTCCACCTCCAGGGGAAGCCCCTCGGGGAGGCTTAAGCGGCGCACGTCCTCGGGCGTCTCGCCGCCGTCTAGGCGGAGGGCCAGGGCCTTGGGCGTGGCGCGGAGGCGCATGGCGCTATTTTATCCCCCAGTAGGCGGCCATCACCTTGCGGACCGCGGGCAAGGCCACCCGGCTGCCCTCCCCGCCGTTCTCAAAGAAGGCCACCACGACGAGGGGCGGGTAGGGGCTCCCGTCGGTGGGGCCGTAGCCCATGTACCAGGCGTGCTCCAGGCCGCGGCGCTTCCCCGGGGTTTCGGCGGTGCCCGTCTTGCCCCCGGTTGGCACGGGGAACTCCCCCAGGACGAAGCGGGCGGTTCCCTCGCTCACCGTCTTGCGCAGGCCCTCCTGGAGGACCTTCCAGTACCGTCCGGGGACTTTTTCCCACCGGGGCTGGACGGGAACCCCCCCGATGGCCTTTACCAGGTGGAGGGCGGGCTTGTTTCCCCCGGTGGCGATGGTGGCGAGCATGCGGGCGATCTGGGCGGGGGTGGCGAGGACGGCCCCCTGGCCGATGGCCACGGAGAGGGTTTCCCCGGGGTACCAGGGCTCGCCCAGGGCCTCCCGCTTCCAGGCCCGGGTGGGGAGGAGGCCCGTCTTCTCCGCCACCTCGAGCCCCGTGGCCTCCCCCAGGCCCAAAAGCCGGGCCCGCCTCGCCAGGCGGTCCACGAAGCCCAGGGGGTCCTGGGCCACTGCCTGGTAGTACCAGGTGTTGCAGCTCCAAGCGATGGCCTCCCGGACCGTCATGGGGCCCATGTCCCGGCTCGCCCAGTTGCGCCGCACCTGGCCGCCGAAGACGATGTAGGGGCTGCAGCGGTAGGTGGTCGCCGGGGTCACGTACCCCTCTTCCAGGAGGGCGTAGCTCGTGGCCAGCTTGAAGGTGGACCCCGGGGTGTAGGGCTGGACCGCCCGGTTGAGGAGGGGGAGGTTCTTGTCCTCAAGGAGCGCCTTCGCCTCCTCCGGGACGGGGCGCTTGGCGAAGAGGTTGGGGTCAAAGGAAGGGGCGCTGGCCATGGCCAAGACCTCCCCCGTGGTGGGGTCCAAGGCCACGATGGCCCCCTTCACCTGCTTTTCCTCGGGCAGGCCGTTCAGCCTTCTCCCGGCGTTGATGTCGGCGAGGGCCTCCTCCAGGGCCTTTTCTGCGGCCCGCTGGAGGGCGAGGTCCAGGGTGAGGACCACGTCCTGCCCCGGGGTGGGCTCCTCCAGGACGGTCTCCCGAAGCCTCCCCCCCCGGACGTTCACCTCCACCGCCCTCACCCCCCGCTTGCCCCGGAGGTAGGGCTCCAAAGCGGCCTCGAGGCCCGCCTGCCCCACCTCCTCCTCGGGGCTGTACCCCTGCTTTACCTGGGCGGCGTTCGCCCGGAGGACGTACCCCATGACGGGGCCGGAGATGGGGTTCGGGTAGTAGCGCTCAATCCTCTCCCGGAGGTAGAGGTTCTTCTGCCCGGCGGTGAGCTCCTCCAGGGTGGGCCTTAGGGCCTCGGGGACGCCGGCTTTCAGGACCGTAGGCTCCGTGACCTGGGGGAGGTCTTCTAGGCCCAGGAGGGGGAGGAGCCTCTCCTTGAAGGCCACCTCCCCCCCGGTGTAGACGAGGTCCACCACCAGCCGGTCCTGGGCCAGGACCCGCCCCTTCCGGTCCAGGATCTTGCCCCGGGGGGCGGGGATGTCCTCGGTCTTCAGGTAGTTTCCCTGGCTTCGCAGGGCGTAGCGCTCGTACTCCAGGACCTGGAGCTGCCACGCCCGAAGCCCGAGGAGGAAGAGGGCCAGGGCGAAGAAGAAGGCCAGGGCGTGGATCCTCCCGGTCATGCCTTCGGTTCCTCCCGCGCCTTGGGCCTAAGGGGCCAGAAGAAGGCCAGGGAGAGGAGGCCCTCCCCGAGGGGAAGCCAGGGGAGGAGGGCGGGCAGGTCCAGGCGGAGCCAGTAGGCCACGAGGAAGTAGCCGAACCACTTCCCGAGGAAGGCCAGGGCGAAGGCGGCGAGGGCTCCGGCGGGGCTTCCCAGGTCCAGGTAGCGGGCCGCCCCGTAGTAGGCGTAGGCGGCGAGGAGGAGGCCCACGGCGTGCAGGCCGAGAAGGCCGAACCCCAGAAGGTCTTGGAGGAGCCCCACGAGGAAGGCCAGGGCGAGGCCGAGGAGGGGAGGCCTCGAGGCGGCAAGCCAAAGGGCGTAGACCAGGAAGAGGTCCGGGGCGGGCCAGCCCTCGGGGAGGAGGGCCTGGAGGAGGCCCGAAAGGAAGAGGAGGAGGACCAGGTAGACCAAGGCCACGGCGCCACCTCTAGAGGGGCCTCAGGACCACCACCTCCTCCAGGAGGGAGAGGTCCACCAGGGGCCTGGCCCAGGCCCGCACCTTGAGGCCGCCTTGGGCCCGTTCCACCCGTTCCACCCGGCCCACGGGGATCCCGTCCGGGAAGAGGCCCAAGGTGGCCCCGGTGAGGAGGAGGTCCCCCGGCGCCACCGCCACCGTGGGGGGAAACTCGGCCACGAGAAGCCCCGGGGGGGCGCCCCGGGCCACGCCCCGGCCCGGCTTCTCCCCCACCCGGACCCCCACCCGGCTTTCCGGGTCCAGGAGGGTGCGCACCAGGGCGCGGTGCGCCTCCACCTCCACCACCAGGCCCACGAGGCCCTGGGGGGCGGTCACGGGCATCCCGGGGCGGAGGCCGTCCTGGCTCCCCAGGCCGAGGACCAGCCTGCGGTAGAGGCCGGAGGCGTCCTCGGCCACCACGGGGGCCACGGCCACCACCCCGGGGGCCTGGCCCGCCTTCACCTCCAGGGCCCGGGCGAGCCGGGCCACCTCCAGCCGGAGCCGGGCGTTTTCCGTGGTGAGGCGGGCCACCTCCTCCTTGAGCCTTTGGTTCTCCGCCAGGAGGTCCTGCCGCGCGGAGAGGGCGCTCCAGGCGGCCCGGAGGTTCTGGCCCAGGCGGTGGCCGAGGTGGAGGGGGAAGGCGGTGAGGGGGGAGAAGGAGAGGGCGAAGCCCGGGGCCAGGGGGCGGGTGAGGGCGGCGAGGGCGAGGCCCAGGGCGAGGAGGAGGGCGAAGAGGAGGCGGGAAAGGAGGCTTTCCCTCACGGCCTGAACCCCCGTTCCCAGAGGAGGGCGAAGACCCGGGAGACAGGGAGGCCCACCACGGTGTAGAAGTCCCCCTCCACCCGCTCCAGGAGGGCCATGCCGAGCCCCTGGGCCCCGTAGCCCCCCGCCTTGTCCAGGCCCTCGCCGCTTCCCACGTACCAGGCGATCTCCTCCTCGGAAAGTGGCCGGAAGAAGACCTTGGCCGTGTGCACCTCCTCCACCACCTCCTTTGGGGTGCGGAGGTAAAAGGCGGTGTGCACCAGGTGGGGCCTGCCCGAGAGGCGCCTTAGGAAGAGGCGGTTCTCCTCCGGGTCCTTGGGCTTGCCCAGGACCTCCCCGTCCAGGTCCACCACCGTGTCCGCGGCCAGGACCCATTCCCCCTGCACGGCCTCCCCCTTGCGCCGGGCCAGGGCCTGGGCCAGGGCCTTGGGGGGGAGGGGGAGGTCCTCTTCCTCCACCCCGGGGACCGCGACCCGGATGGGGTAGCCGAGGGCCTCGAGGAGGGCTTTCCGCCTGGGGCTTCCCGAGGCCAGGATCAGAGGGGGCTTCCCGCTTCCCAAAGCCTTAGCACCTCCTTCCGGTAGCGCTCCGCCAGGCTCGGGCTTTTGAGCACGAGGAGGTTCTCGTTGTTTACCTCGTGGGCCCGGGCGGAGAAGTTGTAGCTCCCGGTGACCACGTAGGTGCCGTCCAGGACTATGACCTTGTGGTGCATGGTGTAGGGGTTGGCGTCCTGGCGCACGGGGACGTTTCCCTTAAGGAGGGTTTCTTCCCGGCTGCTCCCGAGGTTCCGGCTTTCCAGGAGAACCCGCACCGCTACGCCCCGCCCTTGGGCCTCGAGGAGGGCCCTTAGGATCTCCCGGTCGGTGAGGACGAAGGCCGCCACCAGGACCTCCCTTCGGGCTTGGGCGAGGCGTTCCAGGATGGCCTTCCGGGCAAGCTCCCCTCCTTTGGGGCTGAAGTAGGCCACCCCTTCCACCCCTTCCAGGGCGAAGGCCACAGGCTGGCCCAGGCCCCGCTTTTCGCCCCCAAAAAGGGCGGAGAACTCCCGGGCGTACCCTTGGGCCAGGGTGGGGGAGGGGAGGAGGAGGCTGTTCTCGTTGTTACGGGCGAAGGCGTTCCAGGTCATGTTGGTGCTTCCCGTCCAGACGGCCTTCCCGTCCACCACCAGAAACTTGTGGTGCATGAACCCTTCTCCCTCGTCGTAGCAGATGGGGATGCCCACGATTTCCTCGCAGTCCACGGAGAGGGGTCTGACCCTTTCCCGGAGTTGGGCGAGCCGGACGCGGGGGGGTTCTTTTTCCTGGCCCAAAGAGGCCGCCACCAGGTAGCGGCGGAAGTCCTCCCGGTAGTCGCTTTCCCCGTAAAGCCGCACCCTCACCCCCCGCGCCTTGGCCCGGAGGAGGCCCTGGGCGACCTCCAGGTCGCGGAACTCGTAGAAGGCCCCTTCCAGGCTTTCCCGGGCCCCGTCCATGAGGGCGAGGAGGCGGGCCTTGGCCCTTGGCCCTTCCTCCGGCATGAAGTAGACCTCGGCCTCTCCCGTCTCCGCGGGCGGGACGGGGCCCGGCCGGAGTTCCTGGAAGAGCCAGACCAGGACGAGGACCAGGAGGAGGAGGTAGCCGGGAAGCCCGGCGATCGCCTTCCTACCCCGGCGCCTCCTAGTACCCAAGGGTCCCCCCTTCCCCCGCCACCAGGGCCACGCCGCTGGAGGTGCCAAGGCGGCTTGCCCCGGCCCTCAGCATCCTCAAGGCGGTTTCCCGGTCCCGGATGCCCCCCGCCGCCTTCACCTGGGCCCGGCCTTGGGCTACCCGGACCAAAAGCGCCACGTCCTCGAGGCTCGCCCCCCGGGGGCCGAAGCCCGTGGAGGTCTTGAGGAAGTCCGCCCCGCCCCGTATGGCCGCCTCGGCCAGGCCCGCCACCTCCTCCGGGGAGAAGTACCCCGTTTCCAGGATCACCTTGAGCACCGCTTGGGGAACGGCCTCCCGCACGGCCCGCACCTCGGCCTCCACGTAGTCCAGGTCCCCCGCCTTGGCCCGGCCCAGGTGGAGGACCATGTCCACCTCGTCCGCCCCCCGGGCGCAGGCGAGGGCCGCCTCCAGGGCCTTCACCTCCTTCTCCTGGTAGCCCAGGGGAAAGCCCACCACCGTGACCAGGCGGAAGGGCGCGTGGGGGTAGCGGGCCCTGACCCAGGCCACGTAGGAAGGGGGGATGCAGAGGCCATAGAAGCCGTACTCCAGCGCTTCCTCCGCCGCCTTCGCCACCTCCTCGGGGGTGGCGGTGGGCTTGAGGAGGGTGTGGTCAATGTGGGCGGCCAGGTCCATACCCCGCCATCATACGAGACCCACGTGATAGGATGGAAAGAGGCCCCGCTTGGGGCTTTTTTTGAGGTCCTAAGATGCTTGCCGTAGGAATCGTAGGTCTACCCAACGTGGGCAAGTCCACCCTCTTCAACGCCCTCACCCGGGCGAACGCCCTCGCCGCCAACTACCCCTTCGCCACCATAGACAAGAACGTGGGGGTGGTGCCCCTGGAGGACGAGCGGCTTTACGCCCTGCAGCGGACCTTCGCCAAGGGGGAGCGGGTTCCGCCCGTGGTGCCCACCCACGTGGAGTTCGTGGACATCGCCGGGCTCGTCAAGGGAGCCCACAAAGGGGAGGGCTTGGGCAACCAGTTCCTGGCCCACATCCGTGAGGTGGCGGCCATCGCCCACGTCCTCCGTTGCTTCCCCGACCCCGACGTGGTCCACGTCATGGGCCGGGTGGACCCCTTGGAGGACGCCGAGGTGGTGGAGACGGAGCTCCTTTTGGCCGACCTTTCCACCCTGGAAAGGCGCTTGGAGCGCCTAAGGAAGGAGGCGAGGGCCGACCGGGAGAGGCTTCCCCTCTTGGAGGCGGCGGAAGGCCTTTACGCCCACCTCCAGGAAGGCAAACCCGCCCGCACCCTTCCGGCTTCCGAGGCCCTCGGCCGTTTCCTCAAGGAGACCCCCCTCCTCACCGCCAAGCCCGTGATCTACGTGGCCAACGTGGCCGAGGAGGACCTGCCCGACGGCCGGGGAAACCCCCAGGTGGAGGCGGTGCGGCGGAAGGCCCTGGAGGAGGGGGCCGAGGTGGTGGTGGTCTCGGCCAGGCTCGAGGCCGAGCTCGCCGAGCTCTCCGGGGAGGAGGCGAGGGAGCTCCTCGCCGCCTACGGCCTCCAGGAAAGCGGCCTCCAGCGCCTCGCCCGGGCGGGCTACCGCGCCCTAGACCTCCTCACCTTCTTCACCGCCGGGGAGAAGGAGGTGCGGGCCTGGACCGTGCGCCGGGGCACCAAGGCCCCCAAGGCCGCCGGGGAGATCCACTCCGACATGGAGCGGGGCTTCATCCGGGCCGAGGTCATCCCCTGGGACAAGCTGGTGGAGGCCGGGGGGTGGGCGAGGGCCAAGGAGCGGGGCTGGGTGCGCCTCGAGGGCAAGGACTACGAGGTCCAGGACGGGGATGTGATCTACGTCCTGTTCAACGCCTAGCCTTTTTCCAGACTGGCCTTATGGCCGCGACCGTGCGGGTGGAACTTTCCCAGGTGGGTCCCTCCACCTCGGAGGGGGTGGTGCGGGGGAAGCACCGCGTCCTGGTGGACCGTCCCGTGGAGAAGGGCGGGGAGGACCGGGGGCCATGGGGGGCGAGCTCCTCCTTGTGGCCTTGGGGGGCTGCTTCATGAGCAACCTCCTCGCCGCCATCCGGGCCCGGGAGGCCCCCATCCAGGAGGTGCGGGTGGTGGTGGAGGGCACCTTGGCCGAGGCCCCGCCCCGCTACCGCCAGATCCGCATGGAGGTCCAGGCCAGGACCGAGGACAGGGCCCTTCTGGAGAAGCTCGTGACCATGGCGGAGCGGGCCTGCATCGTGGCCAACACCCTGCGGGGGGGTGTGGACCTCGAGGTCCGGGTGGTTTGACCCGGGCCCAACCATGGGCTAAAATCCCCTCTGGGCCTTTGGCCCTGCGCTGGGGCGTCGTCTAACGGCAGGACAGCGGACTTTGGATCCGCCGGTGGTGGTTCGAGTCCACCCGCCCCAGCCAAGTTTTTTTCACAAGGTTTTCGCAGGTTCCCCATAAAATGCGCCCGTGGCGGCCTCCTTTGACGGCCTCCTCCTGGTGAGCCCCCACGAGCCCCTTTGGGTCTACGCGGAGCTTGCCCTGGAGCCCAAGGGGCTTCCCGTCCGCTACTTCGCCTCGGCCAAGGAGGCCCTCTTCTGGTTGCGCGACCACACCCCGAAGGCCATCCTCCTGGACACCGATTTGGACGTGGACCCCTTCGCCGTCGCAAGCCGCATCCGCCACGTGCGCAGGCTCAAGGAGGTGCCCGTCGCCGTCCTCATCCCCCCTTCGGAAAAGCTCCGCACCACGGCGGAGGTCGTCCGGGTCCAGGCCATGGAGAAGCCCCTGACCCGCGAGAAGCTCTACCGCTTTTTGGGCCTGGCGTAGGGGTTTGGGTAAACTGGTGGCCGTGCGGCTTGCGCGGCTACTCCTCTGGGGCCTTTTGGGGGCGGTTTTGGGCGGGGCGGGGGCGTTGGGGTATTTGGTCTACGCCTACACCCGGGACCTGCCCGACCTCTCCGCCTTTGAGCGGTTAAGGCTCACCGCCACCACCACCCTCTACGCCCGGGACGGCTCCATCCTCGCCCTCCTCGCCAGCGTGGAGGACGGGCGGGCCATCAACCGGAGCCTGGTCCGCCTCTTTGAGGTTTCGCCCGCGGCCCTCGCCGCCATCGTCTTCTCCGAGGACCGGCGTTTCTACAGCCACTACGGCGTGGATCCCGTGCGCCTTCTCGGGGCCCTGTACGCGGTGCTCACCGGGGACCTCCAGGGGGGGAGCACCATCACCACCCAGGTCATCAAGAACACCCTCCTCAAGGAGCTCGCCCAGGCCCGCACCCTGGAGCGCAAGGTGAAGGAGTGGGTCCTGGCCCTGGAGCTGGAGAGGCGCTACACCAAGGCGGAGATCCTGGAGATGTACCTCAACGTGGTCCCCTGGGGGGGGAATGCCGTGGGCATCCGCGCCGCCGCCGAGGCCTACTTCGGCAAGGACCCCGCGGCCTTGACCCTTGCCGAGGGGCTCTATTTGGCGAGCCTCATCCCCGCGCCCAACGCCCGCTATCAGGACCTCGAGGGGGTGCGCCGCCGCATGCGCCGGGTCCTGAACGAGATGGTCCGGGAGGGGTGGATCACGGAGGCCCTGGCGGAGCGGGCCTGGAAGGAGCCGCTTAAGCCCCGGGGCTGGGAGGTGCGCTACGACGAGGAGGGCAACCTTCTGGAGGCCCGCCTGGTGGACCCGGAGGCCCGCATCCTCCGCTCCGTGGACTACCGCCTCGCCCCCCACTTCGTCCTCGAGGTCCGGCGCTTCCTGGAGGAGCGCTTCGGCAAGGAGAAGGTCTATGGGGAGGGGGGGCTTAGGGTTTACACCACCCTGGATCCCAGGATGCAGGAGGCCGCGGAGAAGGCGGCCCAGAGGGCGCGGCTTCCCGAGGGGGCGGACCTCGCCATCGTGGGCCTGGACCCGGAGACGGGGGAGGTCTTGGCCATGGTGGGGGGGGTGCGCCGGGAGAACGACGAGTACAACCGGGCGACCCGGGCCCTGAGAAACCCGGGGAGCGCGGTCAAGCCCTTCGTCTACGCCACCGCCCTGGAGGCGGGCTGGACCCAGGTGACCCTGGTGCCCGACCGGCCCATGGAGTTTAAGGACCCGAGCCAGCCAGGGGGCGTCTGGAGGCCTAAGAACTTCTCCGGCACTTTCCTGAACCGGGAGATCACGGTGCGCTACGCCCTGGACCTTTCCCTCAACCTCCCCGCCGTCTACACCGCCCAGGCGGTGGGCCTGGACCGGGTGGCGGCGAAGCTCGCCCAGGCGGGGTTCGCGGTGCGCTACGCCGTCCCCGCCATCGCCATCGGGGGGGCCTCCATTACCCCCGTGGACCTGGCCGCGGCCTACGCCGCCTTCGTCAACGGCGGCTACCGGGTGGCCCCCCTCCTGGTCCTGCGGGTGGAGGACCAGGCGGGCCGGGTCCTGTACCAGGCCGCCCCCCACAGGACCCGGCTCTTCAGCCCGGAGGTGGCCTACCAGGGCTGGGACCTCCTCAAGGGGTACGTCTACGACCTGGGGGAGAGGGGCCTCGCCAAGGGGGCCAGGATCCCGGGACGGGTGGTGGGGGGGAAGACGGGCACCACCAACGAGGCCCGGGACCTTTGGTTCGCCGGGGTAACCCGGGGGCTTTCCGCCGTGGTCTGGGTGGGGCGGGACGACAACCGGCCCCTCAGGATGGGGGGGAGGGAGCCCAGTAGCTCCGTGGTCAACCCCCCCATCTGGCGGGACTTCGTGGCCGAGGCCCTAAAGGGGCGTCCTGGGGGCGACTTTCCCCCCCCTTCGGGGCTTGTGCCCGTGCGGGTGGACCTGGAGACCGGCCTGCCGAGCGAGAAAGGGGTGGTGGTCTACGTGCCCGAGGGCAAGGTGCCGTCGGAGAGGCCCCCGGAGGAAAGCCCTGCCTTGCCCCTTCCCCTCCCCCTCCTCACGCCCCCGGGGGGCGGGCTTTAGGAGGTCTTGCGTGGAGCGGGTGAGGATCGTCCTGGTGGAGCCCCAGGAGCCGATGAACCTGGGGGCGGTGGCCCGGGCCATGCGGAACTTCGGGCTTTCCCGCCTCTACGTGGTGAACCCCCCGCCCCGGGTGGGCCCGCCCTGGGCCAAGGAGGCCTACTGGCTCGCCGTCCACGCCGAGGAGGTGCTGGAGAAGGCCCAGGTGGCGGGAAGCCTCCTGGAGGCCCTTCGGGGGGCGCAGCTCGTGGTGGCCACCACGGGCCGTCCCCGGGAGGTCTACCCCGCCCCCGTCGCCCCGGCCTGGGAGGTGGCGGACCGGGTGGCGGCCTTCCCGGGGGAGGTGGCCTTGGTCTTCGGGCGGGAGACCTTCGGCCTCACCAACGAGGAGCTGGAGCTCGCCCACCTCATCGGCTACATCCCCACGGCCCCGGAGCAGCCCTCCTTGAACCTGGCCCAGGCGGTGGTGGTCTTCGCCTATGAGCTCTTCAAGCGCCAGGGAAAGGGGGTGGGCCTAAAGGAGGAGGGCGAGCCCGCCCCGGTGGAGGCCCTCGAGGCCTTCTTCCAGGACCTGGGGCGGTACATCCTGGAGATCGGCTTCACCGACGAGCGCCGCTTCCCCTACGCCATGCGCCGCCTCCGGCGGATCTTCCACAAGGCCGGCCTCACCCTGGGGGAGGTCCAGATGCTCCGGGGCCTCCTCCACCAGAGCCGCTTCGCCCAGAGGAGAAAGGATGACGGAGCATAGCCTCTACCGCCTCGTCCGCCTGGCCCAAAGGCTTCTGCCCCCCGCCATCGCCCTGGTGGTCCTGGCCTTTGAGCTCGCCCTTTCCCCCTTTGACCACACCAGCGCCCTCTTCTGGCTCCGTCTGGGCTTCTACGGCCTCGTGGGACCCCTGGTCACCTACGCGGTCCTGGAGTGGATCGCCCAGGAGGTCCTGGAGAAGGCCCGGGCCGAGCGGGCCCTGGAGGAGGCGAACCGGAGGCTCCTCGCCTCGGAGCGGGTCTTCCGCGAGGCCTTGGCGAGCGAGAACCTGGAGGAGGCGGTGCTGCGCATCGCCCGGGGCCTGGAGGAGACCCTGGGCTACCCCGTGGCCCTCGAGGCCGAGGGGGTGCGCTCGGGGGAGGGGTGCGGCGGGGGCCGGCGGGTCGCCCTGCCCGGGCTTAAGGGGTACTTGGAGGCCTGCGGGGACGGGACGGACCAGGTCTTCCTGGAGGTCCTTGCCCACGAGGTGGCGGGGGCGCTCCAGGCGGTGGTGGCCCGGAGCCGCGACCTCCTCACCCTCTTTGAGGTGGACCAGGCCCTGAAGGCCGAGGCCAACCTGGACCGGCTTCTGGAGGGGCTTTTGGACCGGATCCGCGCCTGGGCGGGGGCCGAGGGGGGTGGGGTCCTCCTTTTGGACGAGGAGGGCTTTCTCCTGGCCCGGGTGGTCCAGGGGCTTGCCCTTCCCTCCCACCCCTTCCTCCCCGAGGGGGCCTGGAAGGCGGCGCTCCAGGGCCCGGTCTTCGTGGAAAAGGGGGTCCTGGCCCTCCCCTTAAAGGCGCGGGAGCCCGTGGGGGTGCTTGTCCTCAAGGGCGAGGACCTTTCCCGGCGCATCCCCTTCCTCTCCTTCCTCGCCTCCCAGGTGGCCCTGGCGGTGCGGAACGCCCAGGCCTACCTGAAGGCGGAGGAGCTCGCCATCAACGAGGAGCGCACCCGCATTGCCCGGGAGATCCACGACGGCCTCGCCCAAAGCCTCGCCTTCATGGCCCTGAAGCTGGACCTAGTGGAGCGGCTTTTGGAGAAGGACAAAGAGGCGGCCCTGGGGGCCCTCGCCGAGGTGCGGGAAACCCTTAGGGCCCAGATCCGCGAGGTGCGGCGGAGCATCTTCGCCCTAAGGCCCATTGACCTGGAGCGCTACGGTTTTCTAGAGTCCTTACGCCGCTACGCCCAGGCCTTCGCCGAGCAGGCGGGCTTTAGGGTCCAGCTTTCCCTTCCCCAAAGCGTGGGCCTCTCCCAGGCGAGCGAGCTCGTCCTCTTCCGGGTCCTCCAGGAGGCCCTCACCAACGCCGCCAAGCACGCCAGGCCCACCCGGGTGGAGGTGGTGTTGGAGCCCTTGGGGGAAAGGGGTGCGAGGCTCGTCGTGCGGGACAACGGCCGGGGCTTCGCCGTTCCCGAGGCCCAGGGCCTGGGCGGGTTTGGCCTCACCCAGATGCGCGAGAGGGTGGAGGCCCGGGGCGGGCGGTTCTGGGTGGTCTCGGTGCCGGGGCGGGGGACGGAGGTGGGGGCGGAGGTGCCTTACTAGGTACCCCACCGTGGCTTTCGCCACGGTAGGGGCCCCAAAGAAGGTCCTCCCACCGTCAAGGCGAACGGAAGGGAAAGGTATCATGGGGGCATGGACCGGCCCGTGCGCGTTCTTTTCGTCTGCCTGGGGAATATCTGCCGTAGCCCCATGGCCGAGGGCATCTTCCGCAAGCTCCTGAAGGAGCGGGGCCTCGAGGACCGCTTTGAGGTGGACTCGGCGGGCACCGGGGCCTGGCACGTGGGCGAGCCCATGGACCCCCGGGCAAGGCGGGTCTTGGAGGAGGAGGGGGCCTACTTTCCCCACGTGGCCCGGAGGCTAAGCCGGGAGGATGTCCTCACCTACGACCACATCTTGGTCATGGACCGGGAGAACCTAGAGGAGGTCCTGAGGCGCTTCCCCGAGGCCCGGGGCAAGGTGCGCCTGGTCCTGGAGGAGCTCGGCGGGGGTGAGGTCCAGGACCCCTACTACGGGGATCTGGAGGACTTCCGGGAGGTCTACTGGACCCTGGAGGCGGCCTTGAGGGCCTTCTTGGACCGGCATGGATCCCCTAGCCCTGCTTCGGAAGACCGGGCTTAAGGCGGAAGGCCCGGCCCTCCCCCTCCACGGGGGGGACATCTCCCGGGTGTGGCGGGTGGGGCGGTTCGTGGTGAAAACGGCCCAGGACCCCCCGCCCGGTCTCTTCCGGGCCGAGGCCCGGGGGCTTCAGGCCCTGGCCGAGCGCGGGGTGCGGGTGCCCCGGGTCCAATGGGTGGGGGAGGAGGGCCTGGTCCTGGAGTACCTAGAGCCCGGCCCCGAGGACTGGGAGGGCCTGGCCCGGATGCTTGCGGCCCTCCACCGGAGGCGGGAGGCGGCCTACCGCGCCGAGCCTGGCTTCCTCGGCACCTTCCCCCTTCCTGGGCGGGAGGGCGGGGCGTGGACCGCCTTCTTCTACGAGCGGTGCGTCCTTCCCCTCCTCGAGGTCACCTGGGACCGGCTTCAGGGCCTCGGCCCCAAGGTGGAGGCCCTTTACCAAAGGCCCCTTCCCGCCGAGGGCCCTGCGCCCCTCCACGGGGACCTTTGGCACGGGAACGTCTACTTCGCCCGGGAGGGGCCGGCGCTCCTGGACCCCTCCTTCTTCGTGGGGGAAAGGGGGGTGGACCTGGCCATGATGCGCCTTTTCGGGGGGTTTCCCCGAAGATTTTGGGAGGTCTACGGGGAGCTTTACCCCGTCCCCGAGGAGGTGGAAAGGGCCCTTCCCCGCTACCAGGTCTACTACCTCCTGGCCCACGTCCACTTCTTCGGCCGGGGCTACTTGGGGGCGCTGTGGAGGGCGATTTCCGCCTCTTAGGCCCCATAGACCTCCTCCAGCTCCTCGCCCAAGGGGGGAAGACGGGGGCGTTCCGGGTGGAGGGTGGGGAGGTCTACCTGGAGCGGGGCCGCCCCGTGCACGCCGCCTATGGGGGAGTGGAGGGGGCGGAGGCCCTCCTCGCCGTCCTCGCCCTCAAGGAGGGGCGCTTCCGCTTCTTCCCGGGGGAGGCCGCGCCCAGGCGGACCCTGGAGGGCCCGCTGGAGGCCTACCTCCTGGAGGCGGTCCGGCGCCTGGGGGAGGGGGTGGAGGTGGGGCCTTTTGACCTGGTGCGGCCCACGGCGGCGGGCCTCGAGGCCCAGGCCACCCTCGAGCCCGAGGCCTTTGCCCTGCTCCAGGCGGCCTCCGGGGGGAAGAGCCCCTTGGACCTCGCGGCGGCCACAGGGCTTCCCCTGGGCCGGGTGCTCAAGGGGCTTGGGCAGCTCGCCCGCCTCTGGCTCGTGGAGGTCTCCCCCCGGGTGCCCCGCACCGCCAGGCTCCGGGTGGCCTTAGGGGGGAAGGGGGCCCAGGTGGACATCCTCCTCCTTAAGGCCTGGCGGGAGCACTTCGGCCGGGTCTTCCGGGTCTGTGTCCGGGCCGGGGAGCGAGAGGTCCTCCTGCCCGTGGAGGGCGCCGAGGGCCTCGGGGTGGTGCTCAGCCTCTCCCCGGAGCTCCTCCTCTTCCACGGCCTGAAGGCGGGGGAAGAGGTCCTGGTCTGGCCCGAGGTATAGTGGCCCCATGCGCGAAGCCCGGGTGGCTTTGGAGTCCGCGGTTCTGACCCACGGCCTGCCTTATCCCTTGAACCTGGAGGTGGCCCTGGCCCTGGAGGAGGCGGTGCGGGAGGAGGGGGCCACCCCCAAGACCATCGCCCTGGTGCGGGGGGAGGTGCGGGTGGGCTTACCGCGCGAGGAGATGGAGGCCTTGGCGGCGGGCGGGGCGGAGAAGGCGAGCCTTTGGAACCTCGCGGCCCTCCTCGCCCAGGGAAAGAGCGCCGGGACCACGGTGGCGGCCACGGTCCACCTGGCCCACCTCCACGGCATCCCCGTCTTCGCCACCGGGGGGATCGGGGGGGTACACCCCGAGCCCTACGACGAGAGCGCCGACCTTTGGGCCTTGGCCCGGACCCCAGTTCTGGTGGTCTCTAGCGGCCCCAAGGCCATCCTGGACCTAAAGGCCACCCTGGAGCGCCTGGAGACTTTGGGGGTGAGCCTGGTGGGCTACCGGACGGACCGCCTCCCCGCCTTCTTCTCCCCGGACTCCCCTTTCCCCGTCCCCGCCCGGGTGGACACCCCTTTGGAGGCGGCCCGGGTCTACCGCCGGGCCCGGGCCTTGGGCCTTGGGGGGGTGCTCCTGGTGAACCCCGTTTCCCAGGGCCTCCCTTATGAGCAGGTGGCCCTTTGGGTGGAGGAGGCGGGCCGGATGGCGGCCCGGGAGGGGGTCTTCGGGAAGGCCCTCACCCCCTACCTCTTGAGGAAGCTCTCGGAGCTCTCCTCGGGGGAGACGGACCGGGTCAACCAGAGGCTCCTCCTGGAGAACGCCCGCCTTGCGGCCCAGGTCGCCTTGGTCCTGGCAGGGCTAGAATAGGCATGTGTGCGAGCTCGGCGAGAAGCTGAGGGAGGCGCGGGAGCGTCGGGGGCTTTCCCTGGGGGAGGCGGCGCGGCAGCTTGCCCTGAAGGCGGAGGTCCTCGAGGCTTTGGAGGAGTGCCGCTTTGAGCGGCTTCCCGAGCCGGCCCTGGCCCGGGGGTACCTCCGGCGCTACGCCCTCCTTCTGGGCCTGGACCCGGGGCCCCTCCTCGCCCTCTACCCGAGCGCGCCCTCCCTCCCGCCCCCCGCCCCGCCCCGCCCCCGCCGGGCCCTCTGGCCCTGGCTCCTGGCCCTCGCCCTCCTCGGCGGCCTCCTCTACGCGGGGTTTTTCCTCTGGCCTAGGTCTCCGGAGAAGGTGGTGGAGCTTCCCCCGCCGTCCCCGCCCGAGGCCCCTAGCCGCTACACCCTCCGGGTCCAGAGCGACCCCCCGGGAGCCCGGGTTTACTTGGATGGCTTCTATCTTGGGCAGACGCCCTTGGAGACCCCGCCCCTGGAAGGGGGGGAGCGGGTCCTGCGCCTGGAACGCCCCGGGTACGTCCCCTTGGAGCGCAGGATCCTCCTGGACCGGAACCTGAGCCTAAGCCTCGCCCTCACCCCCGAGAAGCCGCCCCCCCAGGAGGCGGTGGAGGAGGCCCCCGCGAACAAGCTCGTCCTGAAGGTGGAGGGGCGGAGTTGGCTCAGGGTTACCCGGGACGGGGAGCGCCTCTACGAGGGGATCCCGGAGGTGGGGTCGGAGCTCGTCTTTGACCTCCCCGTGGAGGTGCGCTCGGGCAACCCAGGGGCGGTGCGGGTCATCCTCGGGGGGAAGGACCTGGGGCCCATGGGCGAGCCCGGCATTCCCGTTACCCGGCGCTACCCCTGATATACTTGGGGTTTGTTGGGGCCGAGCCCCCGGGAGGCGTATGGCGAAGATCGGTTTTGTCAGCTTGGGCTGCCCCAAAGCCCTGGTGGACTCGGAGCAGATCCTTTCCCGGCTCAAGGCCCTGGGGTACGAGACGAGCCCCAGCTACGAGGAGGCGGAGCTCGTCATCGTCAACACCTGCGGCTTCATCAACGAGGCGGTGGAGGAGAGCCTCGAGGCCATCGGCGAGGCCCTTAAGGAGAACGGCAAGGTGGTGGTCACGGGCTGCCTGGGGGCGCGCCCCGAGAAGATCCGGGAGCGCCACCCCCAGGTGCTCGCCGTCACGGGTCCGGGGGAGGTGGAAAGGGTTCTGGAGGCGGTGCAGGAGGTGCTCCCCGCCCCCAGGGACCCCTTCTTGGACCTCATCCCTCCCCAGGTCAAGCTCACCCCGAGGCACTACGCCTACGTGAAGCTCTCCGAGGGGTGCGACCACCGCTGCAGCTTCTGCATCATCCCTAAGCTGCGGGGAAGGCTCCGCTCCCGGGACGCCGCCGACGTGCTCGCCGAGGCGGCGAGGCTCGTGGCCACGGGGACGAAGGAGCTCCTCCTCGTGGCCCAGGACCTCTCGGCCTACGGGGTGGACCTGGGGCACCGGGAGAGCTTCTGGGGCGATCGGCTGGTGCGGGCGGAGCTTAAGGACCTCCTCACCCACATGGCCGAGCTCGGGGCCTGGATCCGCCTCCACTACGTCTACCCCTACCCCCACGTCAAGGACCTCCTACCCCTCATGGCCGAGGGGAAGGTCCTGCCCTACCTGGACGTGCCCCTCCAGCACGCTTCCGAAAGGATCCTCCGCCGCATGCGCCGCCCCGGGGGGTACCATAGCCACCTCAAGACCCTCAAGGCCTGGCGGGAGGCGGTGCCCGAGCTCGCCCTCCGCTCCACCTTCATCGTGGGCTTCCCCGGGGAGACGGAGGAGGACTTCCAGATCCTCCTGGACTTCCTGGAGGAGGCGGAGCTGGACCGGGTGGGGGTGTTCACTTACTCCCCCGTGGAGGGGGCGGAGGCGAACCGCCTGGAAGGCCACGTTCCCGAGGAGGTGAAGGAGGAGCGCAAGGCGAAGCTTTTGGAGCTGCAGGCCCGGGTGAGCCTCAGGAAGAACCAGCGTTTCGTGGGCAAGACCCTGGAGGTCCTGGTAGACGAGCTTCCCGAGCCCGGCCTCGCCGTAGGCCGCACCTACCGGGATGCCCCGGGCATAGACGGGGTGGTCTACGTGGAGACGGACGGCACCGTGCGGGTAGGGGAGAGGATCCCCGTGCGCATTCTCCGGGCGGACACCTACGACCTCCACGGGGTCCAGGCGTAGGATAGGGGCGGCCCATGTACATCGTCATCGCCGGGGGCGGGGAGATGGGTGGGGAGCTCGCCCGCGCCCTGGAGAAGACCCACGACGTGGTGGTCATTGACCGAAACCCCCAGGCGCGGGAGCGCTTCGCCTCCTTAGACGTCAAGGTGGTGGTGGGGGGGGCCACGGACCCCGACACCTTGAGGGAAGCCGGGGTGGACCGGGCGGACCTCTTCGTCGCCAGCACCGACTCCGATGAGATCAACCTCCTGGCGAGCCTCCTGGCCAAGGGCCTCGGGGCCAAGGAGGCCTTCTGCTTCGTGGGTAAGGGAGGGTACGTGGAGGTCCTCACCGACCCCCGCACCGCCGAGATCCTCGGCACCCGCATTGACCGAGTCCTCTGGCCCCAGCGGGCCATGGCCCGGGAGATCGTGGAGGTCATCCTGGTCCCCTGGGCGGTGGACACCGAGGTGCTGGCCGGGGGAAGGCTCCGCTTCGTGGAGTACCGGGTGAAGGAGGGGGGGGAGTACGTCCACCGCCTCCTCTCCGGGGAGAAGTGGCCCGAAGGGGTCCTCCTCGCCGGGGTGGTGCGGGAGGGAACTTTCCTGAGCTTCGCCCACCCCGAGTTCCCCGAGCTTATCCTGGAGCCCGGGGATAAGCTTCTCTTCGTGGCCACCCAGAAGGCCTTTTCCGAGCTCGCCGCCTGCTTCACCGAGGGCCCTGGCGTCCGCCGGGTGATGGTCATCGGGGGCGGGAACGTGGGGTTCATGGTGGCCCAGGGGCTCCTCAAGCGCCGGGTGGAGGTGGTCATCGTGGAGCGGAGCGCCGAGCGGTGCCAGTGGCTCTCTGAAGAGCTCCCCGGGGCTTTGGTCATCCAGGGGGACGGGACGGACATTGAGCTTCTGGAGGCCGAAGGGATGGCGGAGGCGGACGCGGTGGTGGCGGTGACGGACCACGACGAGAAGAACCTTCTCGCCTCCCTCCTCGCCAAGCAGATGGGGGTGCGGAAGGTGATCACCCGGGTTTCCCGCTCCGAGACCCGGAGGCTCTTTGAGCAGGTGGGCATTGACCTCGCCCTCACCCCCAGGCAGGCGGCCGTGCGGGAGGTGCTGGACTGGATCGGCCCGGAGAACGTGGAGCACATCTCCACTTTGGACGAGAGCATTGAGGTGCTGGAGGTCCTGGTCTCGGAGGGCGCAGCCCCCAAGGCCTTGAAGGACCTGGTCCGGCCCGACGCCGTCCCCGTGGCCTTGGAGCGGGACCACCGGATTTTCCTCTACGAGGAGGGGCTGGAGCTTCACCCCGGGGACAGGCTTTACCTGGTGGCGGCCCGCGAGGTGGCCGATGAGGTCCTGGCTCCCTTCTTCCCGGAGTAAGGGGGCCCTGGAGGCCCTCCTCTACCTCCTCGGCCTCACCTTCCGGGGCTTCGCCTTCGTCCACCTGGGCTTCGCCGCCTTGGCCCTGGTCCTGGGGGAGGAGGCTTGGGGCTTCTTGGGGGCGGCGGCCTTGGGGTTTGCCCTGGGGTACCTCGGCACCTTCCGGGGCAGGCCCAGGGCCCAGCCCCAGCGGGCCGAGGTCTTCGCCGGGGTGGCCCTCCTTTGGCTTCTTGTCCCGGTGCTCGGGGCGGTGCCCTACTGGGTCTCGGGGGGGCTTTCCTTTCTGGACGCCCTCTTTGAGTCCATGTCGGGGTACACCACCACCGGGGCCACGGTCCTGCAGGACTTCTCCTTAAGCCGGAGCCTCTTCCTCTACCGGGGCTTCACCCAGTGGATGGGGGGGATCGGGATCGTGGTGCTTTTCCTTGCGGTCTTCCCCCAGCTCCACGTGGCGGGGCGCCAGGCCTTCTTCGCCGAGAGCACCGGGGTGGAGAAGGAGCGCCTCACCCCGAGGATCCGCCAGACGGCCCAGGCGGTCCTCCTCCTCTACCTGGCCTTTACCGGGGCCGCCGCCTTGGGGTACGCCCTCGCCGGGGTGCCCCCCTTTGAGGCGGTGGCCAACGCCTTGGCCACCACCCCGGCCGGGGGGTTCAGCCCCAACCCCCAGAGCTTTGCCGCCTACCCGCCCCTCGCCCAGTGGCTCGGGGTGGCCTTTATGTTCCTCGCCGGGGTGAACTTCCTCCTGCAGTACCGCCTCTTCTTCCGGGGCGAGGTGGGGCCCCTTCTTCGGGACGCCGAGTTTCGCGCCTACGTCCTCGTGGTCCTGGCCGCGGGCCTCGCGCTTTCCGGCTACCTCTACACCCACCACACCTACGACCTCGAGGCCAGCCTCCGCCACGCCTTCTTCCAGGTGGTCTCCATCCTCACCACCACGGGCTTCGCCAGCGTGGACTTCGCGAAGTGGGTGGTCCCGGCCCAGGCCATCCTGGTCCTCCTCATGTTCGTGGGGGGAAGCGCGGGCTCGGGGGCGGGGGGGATCAAGGTGGTGCGCTGGCTTATCCTCTTCGGCTTCCTCCGCCGGGAGATCACCCGCACCCTCCACCCCCAGGCGGTCCTCCCCCTGCGCCTGGGGGGGCGGGTGCTCTCGGAGGAGGTCCTGCGGCAGGTCTCCGTCTTCATCCTCCTCTACACCCTCCTCTTCGCCCTGGGGGCCGTGGCCCTGGCCTTTTTGGAAAAGGACTTCGTCGTGGCCTTTACCGCCAGCGCTCAGGCCATCGGCAACATCGGCCCCGGCCTCGGCGAGGTGGGGCCCATGGGCTCCTACGCGGGGCTCCACCCCCTCTCCAAGCTCCTCCTCGTGGGGCTCATGTGGGCGGGGCGGATTGAGGTGGTGCCCGTGGTCCTCCTCCTGACCCCGGAGCTTTGGCGCAGGCTCCGCTGAGTATAATCCGGAGCATGAACGTCCTCGGACGAATCACCGCCATGCCCGACCTCCCCGAGCCCCTGGAGGGGCTTAAGGAGATCGCCTACAACCTCTGGTGGAGCTGGAACCCGGAGGCGGCCGAGCTCTTCCAGGAGCTGGACCCCGCCCTTTGGAAGCGGTTCCGCGGGAACCCGGTGAAGCTCCTTCTGGAGATGGACCCCGCCCGCCTCGAGGCCCTGAGCACCTCGGGCTACGCCGCCCGGGTCCAGGCCACCCGGGAGGCGCTCAGGGCCTACCTCGAGGCCCGCAGGACGAAGCGGGGCCCCCTGGTGGCCTACTTCTCGGCGGAGTACGGCTTCCACAGCTCTCTGCCCATCTACGCCGGGGGGCTTGGGGTCCTCGCCGGGGACCACGTCAAGGCGGCGAGCGACCTCGGCCTCAACCTCGTGGGGGTGGGGCTCTTCTACCACGAGGGGTATTTCCACCAGCGCCTCTCCCCGGAAGGGGAGCAGGTGGAGGTCTACGAGCCCCTCCGCCCCGAGGAGCTTCCCCTCGTCCCGGTCCAGGACGCCGAGGGGAGGCCCGTGCGGGTGGCCGTGGAGTTCCCGGGCCGCCTGGTCCACGTGGGGGGGTACCGGGTGCAGGTGGGGGCGGTGCCCGTCTACCTTCTCACCACCGACCTCCCGGAGAACGCCCCCGAGGACCGGCAGATCACGGCCCGGCTCTACGCTGCGGGCCTCGAGGCCCGCATCCAGCAGGAGCTCGTCTTGGGCCTCGGGGGGGTGCGGTTCCTCAGGGCCTTGGGCCTCGCCCCCGCCTTCTTCCACATGAACGAGGGCCACTCGGCCTTCCTGGGCCTTGAGCGCCTCCGGGAGCTCGTGGCCGAGGGGTATTCCTTCCGGGAGGCCCTGGAGCTTGCCCGGGCTTCGGCCCTCTTCACCACCCACACCCCCGTGCCCGCCGGGCACGACGCCTTCCCTCTTGACCTCGTGGACCGCTACCTGGGAGGGTTTTGGGAGAAGCTCGGGGTGGACCGGGACACCTTCCTCGGGCTCGGCCTGGAGGAGAAGCCCTGGGGGCCTGTCTTCTCCATGTCCAACCTCGCCCTGCGCACGGCGGCCCAGGCCAACGGGGTCTCCCGCCTCCACGGGGAGGTTTCCCGGAACATGTTCCGCCACCTTTGGCCGGGCCTCCTGGCAGAGGAGGTGCCCATCGGCCACATCACCAACGGGGTGCACACCTGGACCTTCCTCCACCCTAGGCTTCGCCGCCACTACGCCGAGGTCTTCGGACCCGAGTGGGTGGAGCGTCCCGAGGACCCCGAGACTTGGCGGGTGGAAGGGCTCGGGGAGGCCTTCTGGCGCATCCGGCAGGACCTGAAGCTCTTCTTGGTGCGGGAGGTGCGCCAGCGCCTCTACGAGCAGCGCCGCCGCAACGGGGAGGGGCCCGCCCGTTTGCGGGAGGCGGAGAAGGCCCTGGACCCCGAGGCCCTCACCATCGGGTTCGCCCGCCGCTTCGCCACCTACAAGCGGGCCGTCCTCCTCTTCAAGGACCCCGAGCGGCTTTTACGCATCCTCAAGGGGCCCTACCCCGTGCAGTTCGTCTTCGCCGGGAAGGCCCACCCCAAGGACGAGGCGGGGAAGGCCTACCTCAAGGAGCTCGTGAGCAAGATCCGGGAGTACGGCCTGGAGGACCGGATGGTGGTCCTCGAGGACTACGACATGTACCTGGCCCGGGTGCTCACCCACGGGTCCGACGTCTGGCTCAACACCCCGAGGCGGCCCATGGAGGCCTCGGGCACGAGCGGCATGAAGGCCGCCCTCAACGGGGCCCTCAACCTCAGCGTCTTGGACGGCTGGTGGGCCGAGGCCTACAACGGCAAAAACGGCTTCGCCATCGGGGACGAGCGCGTCTACGAGAGCGAGGAGGCCCAGGACGTGGCCGACGCCCAGGCCCTCTACGACCTCCTGGAGTCCGAGGTCATTCCCCTCTTCTACGCCAAGGGCCTGGAGGGGTACTCCTCGGGTTGGATGTCCATGGTCCACGAGAGCCTCCGCACCGTGGGGCCCTACTTCAGCGCGGGGCGGATGGTCCGGGACTACCTCGCCCTCTACGAGCGGGGCGCCCTTTGGGAGAAGGAGGCCCGGGCCCGCCTCGAGGCCCTAAAGGCCTTCGCCGAGGCCCTCCCCGCCTTCCACGCCCTGGGGGTCAGGCCCGAGGTCCCCGGGGACCTGACCCTGAACGGGGGGCGGCTGGAGGTGGGGGCGGTCCTCGAGGGGGAGGTGCCGGAGGGCCTCCGCCCCCACCTCCGGGTCCAGCTCGTGGTGCGCCGCTTGGGCGGCGGCCTGGAGGTGGTGGACCTGGAGGAGGTGGCCCCGGGGCGGTACCGCACCGCCTTCCGCCCCACAAGGCCCGGGAGCTACACCTACGGCCTCCGCCTCGCCCTCCTCCACCCCGTGACGGGCCGGGTGGAGTGGGTGCGCTGGGCCTAGGGGCGTGTATAATCCTCCGGGGTTCTTTAGGAGGTGAAGCATGCGTAAAGGATGGGTACTTCTTTTGGTCCTGGCCTTGGGCGCGGCTTTTGCCCAGGTGCGGAGCTTTGAGGAGATCAAGCGCTCCGGCGAGATCCGCATCGGCACCGAGGGGGCCTTCCCCCCCTTCAACTACTTTGACGAGCGGAACCAGCTCACCGGGTTTGAGGTGGACCTGGGCAACGCCATCGCCGAGCGGCTCGGCCTGAAGCCCCGCTGGATCGCCCAGTCCTTTGACACCCTCCTTATCCAGCTCAACCAGGGGCGGTTTGACTTCGTTATCGCCTCCCACGGCATCACCGAGGAGCGGGCCAAGGCGGTGGACTTCACCAACCCCCACTACTGCACCGGCGGGGTCATCGTGAGCCGGAAGGGGGGGCCGAGGACGGCCAAGGACCTCCAGGGCAAGGTGGTGGGGGTCCAGGTGGGCACCACCTACATGGAGGCCGCCCAGAAGATCCCGGGCATCAAGGAGGTGCGCACCTACCAGCGGGATCCCGACGCCCTCCAGGACCTTCTCGCGGGCCGCATAGACGCCTGGATCACCGACCGCTTCGTGGCCAAGGAGGCCATCAAGGAAAGGAAGCTGGAGAACACCCTCCAGGTGGGCGAGCTCGTCTTCCAGGAGCGGGTGGGCATGGCCGTGGCTAAGGGGAACAAGAGTCTCCTGGAGGCCTTGAACCGGGCTTTGGCCGAGCTGATGCAGGACGGCACCTACGCCCGCATCAGCCAGAAGTGGTTCGGGGAGGACGTCCGCTGCAGGTGACCCTGCCGCGCCCGGACGCCCAAAGGCCCTAAAGGCCCTAGGCCGTCCGGGCCTCTTTTCGCCCCATGCGGTACCTCCGCTTTTTCGCCCTCGTTCTTCTTCTCGTTCTCGGGTACTTCGCCCTCTTCCACGCCCTCTCCTGGGCTTTGGAGCGCTACTTCCTCCTCACGGGCTTCGGCCCCGAGCGGGCGGCCTCCGCCGGGCGGATCATGGCCCAGGGGGCCGAGGTGACCCTGAAGCTCACCCTCCTCTCGGGGGCGGCGGGGCTCGTCATCGGCGTCTTCGCCGGGATGGCGCGGCTTTCCGCCCGGGCCTGGGTGCGCCTGCCCGCCGCCTTCTACATCTGGGTCATCCGGGGTACGCCCCTTCTCGTCCAGATCCTCTTCGCCTACAACGCCCTTCCCCTCCTCCTCCAGCCCCTCTGGCCGGGGGCGCAGCAGGCCCTCACCCCCTACTGGGCGGCCTTCATCGCCCTCGCCTTCAACGTGGGGGCCTACAACGCCGAGGTGGTCCGCGCCGGCATCCAGGCGATCCCCAAGGGGCAGTGGGAGGCCGCTTGGTCCCTGGGGTTTTCCGCCGCGGACACCATGCGCTTCGTCATCCTGCCCCAGGCCCTGAGGATCGTGGTGCCCCCCTTGGTCAACAACGTGGTGGCCCTCCTCAAGGACTCCTCCCTGGCGAGCGTCATCACCCTCTTGGAGCTCGCCCTCTCCGGCCAGCGCATCATCTCCGCCACCTTCCGCCCCGTGGAGGTCTTCTTGGCGGTGGCCGCGGTCTACCTCCTCCTCACCACTCTCCTCACCTTCTTCACCAACCTCCTGGAGCGGCGCCTCGCCCTGCCGGGCCGCTAAGCGCCCCAGCGCAGCGAAAGCCGCGGTGGGGGCTCCAGGTGGCGAAATCCACGCGCGGACACCTAGTAAACTGGGCTTAGCATGGACCTGCCCAAGGCCTACGATCCCAAGTCCGTGGAGCCCAAGTGGGCGGAGAAGTGGGCGAAGAACCCCTTCGTGGCGAACCCCAAAAGCGGCAAACCCCCCTTCGTCATCTTCATGCCGCCCCCGAACGTCACCGGAAGCCTCCACATGGGCCACGCCCTGGACAACTCCCTCCAAGACGCCCTCATCCGTTACAAGCGCATGCGGGGGTTTGAGGCGGTGTGGCTTCCCGGCACCGACCACGCCGGGATCGCCACCCAGGTGGTGGTGGAGCGCCTCCTCCTCAAGGAGGGGAAGACCCGGCACGACCTGGGGCGGGAGAAGTTCTTGGAAAGGGTCTGGCAGTGGAAGGAGGAGTCCGGGGGGACGATCCTCAAGCAGCTCAAGCGCCTCGGGGCGAGCGCCGACTGGAGCCGGGAGGCCTTCACCATGGACGAGAAGCGCTCCCGCGCGGTGCGCTACGCCTTCAGCCGCTACTACCACGAGGGCCTCGCCTACCGGGCCCCGAGGCTCGTGAACTGGTGCCCCCGGTGCGAGACCACCCTCTCGGACCTCGAGGTGGAGACCGAGCCCACCCCCGGCAAGCTCTACACCCTGCGCTACGAGGTGGAAGGGGGAGGCTTCATAGAGATCGCCACCGTCCGCCCCGAGACGGTCTTCGCCGACCAGGCCATCGCCGTCCACCCGGAGGACGAGCGCTACCGGCACCTCATCGGCAAAAGGGCCCGGATCCCCCTCACCGAGGTCTGGATCCCCATCCTCGCCGACCCCGCCGTGGAGAAGGACTTCGGCACCGGGGCCCTCAAGGTCACCCCGGCCCACGACCCCCTGGACTACGAGATCGGGGAGCGGCACGGCCTAGAGCCCGTTTCCGTCATCAACCTGGAAGGGAAGATGGAAGGCGAGCGGGTACCCGAGGCCCTCAGGGGCCTGGACCGCTTTGAGGCCCGCAGGAAGGCGGTGGAGCTTTTCCGGGAGGCGGGGCACCTGGTGAAGGAGGAGGACTACACCATCGCCCTCGCCACCTGCTCCCGCTGCGGCACCCCCATTGAGTACGCTATTTTCCCCCAGTGGTGGCTCAGGATGAAGCCCCTTGCGGAGGAGGTCCTAAAGGGCCTCCGGCGCGGGGACATCGCCTTCGTCCCCGAGCGCTGGAAGAAGGTGAACATGGACTGGCTGGAGAGCGTCAAGGACTGGAACATCTCCCGGCAGCTCTGGTGGGGGCACCAGATCCCTGCCTGGTACTGCGAGGACTGCCAGGCGGTGAACGTGCCCCGCCCTGAGCGCTACCTGGAGGACCCCACCTCCTGCGAGGCCTGCGGGAGCCCCCGCTTAAAGCGGGACGAGGACGTCTTTGACACCTGGTTCTCCTCGGCGCTATGGCCCCTTTCCACCCTGGGCTGGCCCGAGGAGACGGAGGACCTCAAGGCCTTCTACCCGGGGGACGTGCTGGTCACGGGGTACGACATCCTCTTCCTCTGGGTTTCCCGCATGGAGGTCTCGGGCTACCACTTCATGGGGGAGAGGCCCTTTAAAACCGTCCTCCTCCACGGCCTCGTGTTGGACGAGAAGGGCCAGAAGATGTCCAAGTCCAAGGGGAACGTCATAGACCCCTTGGAGATGGTGGAGCGCTACGGGGCGGACGCCCTTCGCTTCGCCCTCATCTACCTCGCCACGGGGGGACAGGACATCAGGCTTGACCTCCGCTGGCTGGAGATGGCCCGAAACTTCGCCAACAAGCTCTACAACGCCGCCCGCTTCGTCCTCCTCTCCCGGGAAGGCTTTACCCCCCAAAGGGACGAGCCTACCCTGGCGGACCGCTTTATGCGAAGCCGCCTAAGCCGGGGCGTGGAGGAGATCACCGCCCTCTACGAGGCCCTGGACCTGGCCCAGGCGGCCCGGGAGGTCTACGAGCTCGTCTGGAGCGAGTTCTGCGACTGGTACCTGGAGGCGGCGAAGCCCGCCCTCAAGGCAGGGAACGCCCACACCCTAAGGACGCTTGAGGAGGTCCTCGCCGTCCTCCTCAAGCTCCTCCACCCCATGATGCCCTTCCTCACCAGCGAGCTCTACCAGGCCCTCACCGGCAAGGAGGAACTCGCCCTCGAGGCCTGGCCCGAGCCCGGGGAGAGGGACGAGGAGGCCGAGAGGGCCTTTGAGGCCCTAAGGCAGGCGGTGACGGCGGTGAGGGCCTTGAAGGCCGAGGCCGGGCTCCCCCCGGCCCAGGAGGTGCGGGTCTACCTCGAGGGGGAGACCGCCCCCGTGGGGGAGAACCTCGAGGTCTTCCGCTTCCTGGCCCGGGCCGACCTCCTCCCCGAAAGGCCGGCGAAGGCCCTGGTCAAGGCCCAGCCCAAGGTGGTGGTACGCATGCCCTTGGAAGGGCTCCTGGACGTGGAGGAGTGGCGGCGCCGCCAGGAGAAGCGGCTCAAGGAGCTTTTGGCCCTGGCGGAGCGGAGCCAGAGGAAGCTCGCCTCCCCCGGCTTCCGGGAGAAGGCCCCTAAGGAGGTGGTGGAGGCGGAGGAGGCAAGGCTAAGGGAGAACCTGGAGCAGGCGGAAAGGATCCGGGAGGCCCTCAGCCAAATAGGGTGAGCCTGGGGTCCTGGGCCTCCCCGGGGGCCTCCACCACCCCCTCGGCGAGCCTCAGGTTCACGGTGAGGAAGGGGAACCGCTCCAGGGGGTCCAGGTCCACGAGGGGCCTGTCCGGGGCGAGGAGGTAAAGCCCCGCCTCCTTTAGGGTCTGGAAGGGCTTGGCCTGGGAGAGGAAGTCGGAAAGCCGCACCCCCCGCGGCAGGAGGAGCTCCCCCGCCAGGAGGTAGTCCCCGAAGAGGAAGGCGAGGCGCCTCCTCTCCAGGAGGGCCGGGCTCGTCCGGGGCTCGCTGGGCCTTCCCCCGGCCACCCACTGGACCCGCTCCTTGCGCAGGGCGAGGAAGTTGACGCTCGCCTTGAGCTCCCGGGCCTCCGGGGGGTGGCGGAAGCCGGGGGCGTAGACCAGGGCCCCGGTCACGGGGAGGTAGGGCCGTTCCTGGTTCAAGAGGTCGGCGGTGCCCGCCCCGGGCACCAGGTGGATCATTCCGTAGACCCGGTAGGCCCCGGTGTAGATCCGGGCCTCATGGGCTTCCCGCGGGCTCCTGTACACGGTTTACCTCCCAGTAGGCAAGAAGGGCCTCGCTGAAGAGGCCCGGGTGGCGGCGCTCGTAGGCGAAGAGGAGGCGGCGGTGGACGAGGGCTTTGAGCCGGGCTTCGGGGGTGTGGAGGACGGGGGGGGCGGAAAGCCTGGCCCGCGCCTCCCGCCCCAGGGCCACCTCCACCCGCCTGCCCAGGACCGGCCTTGGGGGGAGGCCGAGCCAAAGCCCGGCCTCCTCGGGGGGGAGGAGGCGGAAGCCCGCCTTCCTGGCGTAGTCCAGCCCCTCGGGGTTGTCCTCGGGGACGTAGACCCCTTCCCCCAGACGGGCCCGGGCCAGGGCCTCGAGGAGGGGCAGGGGGTAGGCGAAGGGCGCGATCCCGCCCTCCAGCGCCTCTGGCTTTCGCAGGTCCACCGCCTGGACCTCGTAGGCGAGGTGGCCGTTCCAGGCGTTTTCGCTGAGGAGGCCCGCCACCTCCACCTCCGGGGGCAGGGCGAGGTCCCCCCGTTTCCAGGCCAGGACCCGCACCCCCTTCAGGCGGAAGGCGAGGTGGCGGCCCTCCCCGAGGCGCCGGGCCTCCTCCGGGGCGCCGAAGAGGAGGAAGAGGGGCTCGGGGTTTCCCTCGCCGTAGGGCTCCAAAAGGGCGAGCTCCCGGAAGACCTGGGGGAGGAGGCCGGGCTCCGGGAGCAGGTCCAAAAGGGCCACCTCGCGCACGGGGTCGGGGAAGCGGGCGGCGTAGGCCTCCACCCGGGCCTTGAAGGCGGGGAAGAGGGCCTCGTCCATGGCGAAGCCCGCCGCCTCCTTGTGCCCCCCGTAGCGCAACAAAAGGTCCTCGGCGCTCCTTAGGGCCTCCACGGCGCTGATGGGGGCGAGGCTCCGCACCGTCCCCTTGCCCTGGGCCACCAGGAAGACGGGCCGGAGGGTGGCCTCCAGGATGCGGCTCGCCACGATGCCCATCACCCCCGGGTGCCCCTCGGGGTCCAGGAGGACGATGGCCTTGGCCTCGGGGTCCGCCTGGGGGAGGAGCTTCCTGAGCATGGCCTCCTCCAGGGTCTGGCGGCGGGCGTTCAGCCGGTGGAGTTCCCCCACGAGGGCCTGGGCCTCGGCCGCGTCGTCGGTGAGGAGGAGCCTTAGGGCCTTCTCGGCCTCCCCGAGGCGGCTTGCCGCGTTGATCCGGGGGGCGATGCGGAAGGCCACCTCCACCGCCTTTCCCGTGTACCCCACCGCCTCGGCCAGAAGCCTGAGCCCCACCCAGGAGGAGGCGGGGATGCGGGAAAGGCCCTCCTTCACCAAGGCCCGGTTCCAGCCAAAGAGGGGGGCCACGTCGGCGATGGTGCCCACCGCGGCGAGGTCGGCGTACTCCAGGGGTGGGGGAAGGCCCAGGCGCTCGTGGAGGGCCCAGAGGAGGAGGAAGGCCACCCCCGCCCCCGTGGGCTTCTCCTTAAGGTCCGGGGTCAGGGCGGGGTGGACCACGAGGCCGGGGGGAGGGGTCTTGCCGGGGGTGTGGTGGTCGGTGACGATCACCTCCACCCCGTTTTCCAAAAGCTCCCTGAGCTCGGCGTGGTTCGTGATCCCGCAGTCCACGGTGAGGAAGAGGTCCGAGGCCTCGAGGTGCTCGGGAACCCGCTCCATCAGCACCCCGTACCCTTCCTCCAGCCGGTGGGGGATGAAGGGGTGGACGTCGGCGCCCAAGGCGGCGAGGCCCCGAACCAGGATGGCCGTGCCCGTGAGCCCGTCGGCGTCGTAGTCCCCGTGGACGCGGATCCGCTTCCCCTGGCGGAGCGCCTCCTCCAGGAGGGCCGCCGCCTCCCTCAGGCCCTTGAGGGGAAGGAGGGCGAGGGGGGGGTCCAGGTCCTCCTTGCGCCTAAAGCCCCGGTGCCAGTAGGCCAGGGCGGCCTCCGGCCCCACCTCCAAGGCCGCCATCACCTCCCGCCACTGGGCGAGGGGAGGGAGGGAAAGCACCCGCCAGCGGACCCGGTCCCTCATGCCTCCAGGTCCCGGTCGGGGATGCGGGGGATCTCCTCTATGCGCGCCTTTTTCAGCTCGGCCACCTCCCGCTCCAGGGCCCGGACCCGCCTCCAGGCGGCCGCCCGCTCCCGCCGCCCGGCCCAGGCGAGGCCCAGGGCGTAAAGCCCCCCCACGCCGAGGCCCAGGAGGAAGGCCCCCGGCAGGAGGAGGTAGAGGGGCCAGGGGCCCCAGGGGGTGGGGAGGGCGAGGAAGGGGTAGGTCCCGTAGAGGTAAAGCCCCGTGCCCGCCACGAGAAGCCCCGACACCAAAAGGAGCCAGTTCACGAGCGCCATGACGCCTCCTTTAGCCGGATCCGGCCCTCGTAGAGGGCCTTGCCCACCAAAGCGCCGTCCACGCCCAGGGTCTGGAGCAGGTGGAGGTCCTCCGGGGAGGCGATCCCTCCCCCCACGATGAGCTCGTGGGGCCAGGCCGCCCGCACCCGGGCCACCACTTCCCGGTCCAGGCCCTTCAGGGTCCCGTCCCGGCGGACGTCGGTGTAGAGGAGGGTCCGCACCCCCATTTCCGCCCAGGCCCGGAGGAGGTCCAGGGCGGAGGCGGAGACGGCCTCCTGCCAGCCCGAGACCACCACCTCCAGGCCCCGGGCGTCCAGGGCCACGGCCAGGCGGTCCGGGCCCACCGCTTCCAGCATCCGCGCCAGAAGCCCCGGGTCCTTCACGGCCACCGTGCCCACCACCGCCCGGCTCGCCCCCAGGGAGAGGGCCTCCTGCAGGGCCTCGAGGCTCCGGATGCCCCCCGCGAGCTGGAAGGGGATGGAGAGGGAGGCCGCCACCCGGCGCACCGCCTCCCGGTTCTCCCCCGTGCCCAGGGCGCGGTCCAGGTCCACCAGGTGGAGGAGGGTGGCCCCCTCCTCCTGGAAGCGCAGCGCGGCCTCCACCGGGTCCCCGTAGGGGGTCTCCCGGGCGGGGTCCCCCTCGTAGAGGCGCACCGCCTTGCCCGACTTCAGGTCCACCGCCGGGATGAGGCGCATGGCCCTATCCTACAAGCTCCCTTAAGGCGGCCTCCAGATCGGGCGCCCGCATCAAGCTCGTGCCGATGAGGACGGCGTCAAAAAGCCCCTCCAGAGCTTTCAGCTCCCCCTTTCGGGAATACCCCGACTCCGCCACCAAAACCCCGCCGAAGCCCCGCTTTCGCGCCAGGCGGCCGAGGCGGGGGGCGGTCTCCAGATGGATTTGCAGGGTGGCGAGGTCGCGGTTATTGATCCCGAGGATCTCCGCGCCGGCCTCGAGGGCGATCTCCAGCTCCCTCTCCGTGTGGACCTCCACCAGGGCCTCGAGGCCAAGCCTTCTCGCCTCCTCCAGGTAGGCCCCCGTAAGCTCCCCCAAAAGGGCCACGATGAGGAGGGCGGCGCTCGCCCCGAAGGCCCGGGCCTCCCCCAGCATGAAGGGGTCCACCACGAAGTCCTTCCTAAGGAGGGGAAGGTCCACCGCCTCGCGCACCCGCTTGAGGTCCATAAGGCTTCCCCCGAAGCGGTGGGGTTCGGTGAGGACGCTCACCGCCCTCGCCCCGCCCCGCGCGTAAGCCAAGGCGGCCTCCACTGGGTCCACTTCCCGGATGACTCCTGCGGAGGGGCTTTGTTTCTTGACCTCGGCGATTAGGGAAAGCCCCGGGCGGAGGAGGGCCTCCTTGAGGGAGGGCACGGAAGGGGGCTCGGGAAGGGGATAGGGGGCCACCTCCAGAGCCCTCTTCCGGGCGATCTCCCCCAGGACCCCGGGGACGCGGGAAAGGTCGGGCCTCATGGGGCCATTCTACCTAGAATGGGACCATGGCCCGCCCGCTTCCCCAAACCCTCTTTTTGGACGCCTGCGTCCTCTACCCCGCTTCCACCCGGGACCTTTTCATGGGCCTGGCCTTGGAGGGACTTGTGCGGCTCAAGTGGAACGGGCGCGTCCAGGAGGAGTGGATTCACAACCTGCTTCGGGACCGCCCTGACCTCACCCCGGAGCAGCGGGCGCGGATCTGGGCCACCCCTGAAAAGATGAAGGAGGTTTTGGCGTTCCAAGAGCCCCTGGTAGAGGGCTACGAAAGCCTGGTGGAGGAAATCCAGCTCCCCGATGAAAACGACCGCCATGTGGTGGCCGCCGCCTGGTGGGGAAAAGCGGAGGCCATCCTCACCTTCAACCTCAGGGACTTTCCCGAAGAGGAGCTTGGCCGCTGGGAACTCCTGGCCTTTCATCCCGACGAATACCTCACGGAGCTTGCTGAAGCCCTGATCCGGAAAAACTTCCTGCCTGACCCTCTTCTTGGGGTGCTTCGGCGCCAGCGCCGCGCCCTGCGCAACCCCCCTCTCGGGGTGGAGGCCTTCCTGGAAAGCCTGAGGCGGGCCGGGCTGGTCACCTTCGCAGAAGCCCTTGAGGCCTACAAGGGGTACCTCTAACCCGGCCGGGCCTGTTGCGTTTATTTCGTTTATCCGGTAAACTGGGGCCTGGAGGTTAGGTATGGGCGGTCTCCTCTTCACCCCTAGGCTCCCGGCAGAAGCGGTCAGGGCCTTCCGGGAAAAGCTCGCCCCCGGCAAGGTCCTGCGCCTCGAGGAGGCCTCCTTGACCCTCACCCCCGAGCTGGCCCAGCTCCTCCAGGCCCTTCTGGAAGCCCTTTCGCGGGGCGAAGCGGTGCGCATTGTCCCCTTGGAAGCGGAGCTCACCACGGGCCAGGCAGCCGAACTCCTTGGGGTTTCCCGGCCCTACCTGGTCCGGCTTTTGGAGGAGGGGAAGATCCCTTACCACAAGGTGGGCGCCCACCGCCGGGTGCGGGCCAAGGACCTTCTGGCCTACCTAGAGGCCTCGAGGAAGCGGGGACGGGAGCTCCTGGACGAGCTGATCGGTGAGGCCCAGGAGCTCGGTCTGGGGTATTAGGCCGTGCGCGGCGTGGCCTTGGCCTTAGGGGGAGGGGGCGTCCGGGGGTACGCCCACCTGGGGGTGCTCGCCGTCTTGGAGGAAGCGGGCGTCCCCATCCGGGGCCTTGCGGGGAGCTCCGCCGGGGCTTTGGCGGCGGCCGCCTGGGCCTTCGGCTACAAGGACCCCTGGAGGGTGCACGAGGCCATCTTTGACCGGGAGGTGGCGGAGCTTTCCCGGGCGGGAAGCCTCCGGGCCTTGGCCCGGCTCTTCACCGCCTTCAGGCGCCCGGCCGTGGTGGCCACGGACCGGATAGAGGAGGGGCTTAAGGCCCTCTTTGGCGAGGCGCGGCTGGAGGAAAGCCCCATCCCCCTGGCCATCCAGGCGGCGGACCTCCTCACGGGCGAGGCGGTGGTTCTGAGGGAGGGGCCGGTGTGGAAGGCGGTTCTCGCCAGCATGGCCATCCCGGGCCTCTTCCCCCCGGTGGCCCTCATGGGGCGGCTCCTCGTGGACGGGGACGTGGCGGAGAAGGTGCCGGTGCGGGCGGCCAAGGCCCTCTTCCCCAAGGTGGTGGCCGTGGATGTCTCCAACCCGCCGCCCAAGGAACCGCCCAGGACGGCCCTCGAGGCCGCCCTCCTGGCGGGCGAGGCGAGCCGGAGGCGGCTCAAAGCCCTGGCCCTCAAGGAGGCGGACGTGGTCATCGCCCTGGACCCTCCCTTTCCCATAGACACCTTTGACCACGAGCGGCTGGAATTCGTCTACGAACTGGGAAAGCACCGGGCCAAGGAGCGCCTTCCCGAGGTTTTAGCCCTGACGAGGACCTGGCTTAGGAACCTCTTGTTCCGGCGTTGAGCCCCTCTTCCCCCCGGCGGAGGAAGAGCCAAAAGGCGCCGAGCCCCAAGGGGAGAAGGAAGAGGCCAAAGGGCCTAAGGAGGAGGCCCAAAACCCCCAGGAAGAAAAAAGCCCCGGCCCCAAGCCCCACCGCTATCAAGGGTCCGAGGGGTGCTTCCTCCTCCAGGGCGGAGCGGGCCTGGAGATGGAGCCAGGCCATCCCGATGACGGCGAGGAAAAGGAGGGGCGGATAAGGGGCCTGGGGCAGGAAGGGGGCAAGGAGGAGGAGGAGGCCCCCCTTGAGCCCGAGGAGGAAGAGGCCATAAACCCTTAGGGCTCGGCGCCGGAGGTTGGGGTCGGCCTCGGGGTTGGCGAGGGCCTCGAGGAGGCCTTGCAGGAAGTTGGGGGCCATGGGGGTTTAGTGGTGGAGCACCCTTTGCAGGAAGCTTCGCGTCCTCTCCTCCTTGGGGCGCGTGAAGATCTCCTCCGGCCTCCCTTCCTCCACGATCTGCCCCCCGTCCATGAAGACCACCCGGTCCGCCACCTCCCGGGCGAAGCCCATCTCGTGGGTCACCACCACCATGGTCATGCCCCCTTGGGCCAGGTCCCGCATCACGTCCAAGACCTCCCCCACCATCTCGGGGTCCAGGGCCGAAGTGGGCTCGTCAAAGAGCATGATCTTGGGCTCCATGGCGAGGGCCCTGGCGATGGCCACCCGTTGCTGCTGCCCCCCGGAAAGCTGCGCCGGGTACTTATTCGCCTGGTCCAGGATCCCCACCCGCTCCAGAAGCTCCAGGGCCTTCTTCTCCGCCTTTTCCCGGGGCCAGCGCCGCACCCTCCTGGGCGCCAGGGTGACGTTTTCCAGCACGGTCATGTGGGGGAAGAGGTTGAACTGCTGGAAGACCATTCCCACCTCCCGCCTGACTTCCCGTAGCACCCGGTCGTCCTTGACGTTGAGGCCGTCCACCACCACCTCACCCTCCTGGAAGTCCTCCAGGCGGTTGACCGTGCGGATGAGGGTGCTCTTTCCCGAGCCCGAGGGCCCGATGATGACGAGCTTTTCCCCCGGGGCCACCTCGAGGTGGATCCCCTTGAGCACGTGCAGGGGGCCGAACCACTTGTGCAGGTTGCGGATCCGGATGATGGGTTCCACTTCCGGCTATTTTCGCACCCGCTGGACCAGGTAGACAAGGCCCATGAGCCCGAGGCCGAAAAGGTTGGCGAGCCCCGGGACCACGAGGGTGAAGGCGGCGAGGAGGAGGAGGCCCCGCTCCCAAAGGGTGGTCCGCTTGTGGAAGAACCCCACCAGGGCGGCGCTGAAGGCCACCATCCCCGCGAAGGCCGTGGCCACGATGAGGGCGCCTTCCGCCACCGAGCCCACCCCGAGGAGGAGGAGCTTGGGGTTGAAGAAGAACATGTAGGCGAGGAGGGCGGTCCTGAGCTCGTACACGAAGCCCTGGACCGCCGTCTTCCAGAAGTCGGAGCGGGCGATGGCGCTTGCGGCGTAGGCGGCGAGGGCCACGGGGGGCGTGGAGTCGGCCATGATGCCGAAGTAGAAGGCGAACATGTGGGCCGCCACCGGGGGCACGCTGTAGCCCGCCTTCTCCGCCAGGTTCAGGATCACCGGCACCACCAAGGAGGCCATGACGATGTAGTTGGCGGTGGTGGGAAGGCCCATGCCGAGGAGGAGGCTCGTGAGCTGGGCGAGGAGGAGGACCAAGAGGAGGTTCCCCCCGGAAAGCCTCTCCACGATGTCCGTGAGCCCGAAGCCGATGCCCGTCATGGTGACGATGCCTACGATGACGCCGGCGGAGGCCGTGGCCAGGGCGATGCCCACCATGCCCCGCGCCCCCGCCTCGAGGCCCTCCAGGAGAAGCCTCCCCCCTCGGAGGAGCCCTAGGCCCACCCCCGCCCCGCCCCTCCAGGCCCGCCAGGCCTCCTGCAGGAGGATGAGGAGGGCCATGAGGAAGACGGTGTTCAAGGCGGCCCGCTCCGGGGTGAGCCTCAGGCCCACCAGGGCGTAGAGGAGGTAGGCCAGGGGCAGGAGGTAGTGGAACCCGGAGCGGAGCACGGGGGCGAGGGGCGGGAGCTCCGAGCGGGGCACCCCCTTGAGGCCCAAGGCCAGGGCCTCGAGGTGGACCGTGACGAAGAGGGTGGCGTAGGCGAGGAGGGCGGGGACGAGGGCGATGAGGATGAGCTGGCTGTAGGGGATGTTCAGGAACTCCGCCATGATGAAGGCCGCGGCCCCCATCACCGGGGGCATGAGCTGGCCGTTGGAGGAGCTCGCCACCTCCACCGCCGCTGCCTTCTCCGGGGGGTAGCCCACCCGCTTCATCAGGGGGATGGTGAAGGTGCCCGTGGTGACCGTGTTGGACACCGAGCTCCCCGAGACCACCCCCGTGAGGGCGCTCGCCACCACCGCCGCCTTGGCGGGTCCGCCGCGGAAGTGGCCGAGGAGGGCGTAGGCCGCCTGGATGAAGAACCGCCCCGCTCCCGCCTTCTCCAGAAGGGCCCCGAAGAGGACGAAGAGGTAGACGAAGGTGGCGGAAACCCCCAAGGGCACGCCCCAGATCCCCTCGGCGGTGGTGTAGAGCTGGCCCATGAGCTGGCCCCACTGGCTCCCGGCGTGGAGCTGGAGCCAGGGGGGGAGCATGTAGGGGATGAGGCCCTTGGGCCCGGTGAGGGCGTAGAGGATGAAGACGGAGGCGATGATGGGCAGCGCGGGCCCCACCACCCGCCAGCTCGCCACGAAGAGGACGAGGAGGGTGAGGGTTCCCATGACCACGTCCCGTTCGCTCGGGATGCCCCCCCGGATCTGGGTGATCCCGTAGTAGTCCCAGACCACGTAAAGCGCCCCCAGGGCGCCGAGCAGGGCCAGGGCCCAGTCCAAAAGGGGCACCCGGTCCTTGGGACCCCGCTTCCCCGGGTAGGCCAAGAAGGCCAGGGCCAGGGCGAAGGCCAGGTGGACCGCCCGCTGGCGGATGGGGTCCAGGGTGCCGGCCTCCGTGGCCCAGAGCTGGAAGAGGCTCCAGGCCACCCCGAGGCCAAAGAGGAGGTAGCGGGTCCACCCCTTCGGGCGCCTTCCTCCAAGCTCCGACTCTTCTACGAGAAGCGCCGCGTCCTTGTCCATAACCTTGCCCCTTACCGGACGAGGGGCCCCCTGAGGGGGGCCCCTCCTTTTCGGCCTAGCGGCTTACTTCAGAACCCCGGCCTCCTTGTAGAAGCGCTCCGCCCCGGGGTGGAGGGGGATGGGAAGGCCCTTCACCGCCTTCTCCAGGCTGAAGAAGCGCTCCAGGTTAGGGTGAATCTTCTTAAAGGCCTCCTGGTTGCCGAAGGCCGCCTTCATGAACTTGTAGACCGTCTCCTCGGAGAGCTTTTCCGAGGCGATGAGGATGGCCTGGACCGCCACGGTGGGGGTGGTCACGTCCACGCCCTTGTAGGTGCCGCCGGGGATGTTGAAGCCCACGTAGAAGGGGTACTTCTTGGCGATGGCCTGGATCCGGTTCAGGTCCACCGCCACGAGGGTGATGGGGGTGGTGAGGGCGAGCTGCTGGATGGCCCCCGCCCCCAGGCCCACAGTGTAGAAGAGGGCATCCGCCCGCTTGTCCTGCATGAGCTGAATCCCCTGGCTCGCGCTCACCCGGATGGCCTGGCCGAGGTCGTCAAAGGTGAGGCCGTAGGCCTCGAGGATCTGCCGGGCGTTCTGCTCGGTGCCGGAGCCCACGTCGCCCACCACCACGCGCTTGTCCTTGAGGTCGGCCACGGTGCGGATCCCCGCGTCCTTGCGGGCCACGATGTGGACCACCTCGGGGTAGAGGGCGGCAAGGGCCCGGATGGTCTTCACAGGTTTGCCCTCAAAGGCGGGAATGCAGCAGCCCTGGTAGGCGTAGTAAGCGATGTCGTTCTGGGCCAGGGCCATCTCAAACTCCCCGGCGTTGATGGCGTTGATGTTGGCCACGCTGCCGCCGGTGGAGCGGGCGTTGGCCCGGATACCCACATTGGCGTCGTTCACCAGCTTGGCGATCCCGGTGGCCACGGGGAAGTAGACCCCCGTGGTGGAGCCGGAGCCGATGGTGATGAACTCCTGGGCCAGGCCCAGGCCTGCGAGCGTCAAAGCGGCAAGGATCAGCTTCCTCATACACACCTCCTTGGTGCCGCCGGTAGTATACCCAGCCCTTGCCCCTCTGGCAAGGGGCGCGCGGCCCGAAGAGGGGGCTTTCGCTAGACTAGGGGGTATGGAGTACGCCACCCTTGCGGTCCTCGCCGGGCTTCCCGAAGACCCCCACGGGGCGGTGGGGCTTCCCATCTACGCCGTGGCCGCCTACGGCTTCAAAACCCTGGAAGAGGGCCAGGAGCGCTTCGCCACCGGGGAGGGCTACGTTTACGCGCGGCAAAAGGACCCCACGGGCCGGGCTTTGGAGGAGCGGCTTAAGGCCCTGGAGGGCGCTTTGGAGGCCGTGGTCCTGGCCACGGGGCAGGCGGCTACCTTCGCCGCTTTGCTTTCCCTTTTGCGCCCTGGGGACGAGGTCCTGGCGGCCAAGGGGCTTTTCGGCCAGACCATCGGGCTATTCAACCAGGTACTCGCCCCCATGGGGGTCGGGGTGCGCTACGTGGACCCTGAGCCCGAGGCCGTGCGGGGGGCCCCTCACGGAGAGGACCCGGGTCCTCTTCGTGGAGACGGTGGCGAACCCCGCCCTCCTTGTCCCCGACCTCGAGGGCCAGCCCGCAGAGGCTATCCTCCAGGCGGCGGTGGGGGAGCGGGCCGACCTTATCGTCATGGGCACCCGGGGGCTTGGGGCCTTGGGGAGCCTCTTCCTGGGAAGCC
>ERZ795043.217-NODE-217-length-65922-cov-8.062262_pt1 | contig 65922 bp, 60 predicted proteins | sample MGYA00375127_ERZ795043 | MGnify/ENA primary metagenome ERZ795043 (study PRJEB30172, sample SAMN05518447) | compost metagenome | isolation source: Feedstock adapted compost from Newby Island compost facility, Milpitas, CA | place: USA:Newby Island compost facility... | reverse complement strand
AGAGAGTCGCGCAGCCGCGCATCGTCCGCCGCGTCGTTGCCGCCTTCCCAGAGGCGCAGGAACGCGAGCCGCTCCTCGGGCAGGCCGAAGTAGGCGCAGCTCGCACGCTGCTCGGCTTCGCGCAAGGCGGCTTTTTCGGCATCGGTGTAAGCGCCGCAGTAGCCGTCTTCCACGCCGCTCGCGCCGGCGGTGAGCACCGCCACTTCGAGCCGGTGCCCGGCGCCGTGCAACAGGCCGAGCGTCACGCCGATGGCGTCGAAGTCGTCCGGATGCGGCGCGAGCACCGTGACGCGCAGCAGCTCCGGCAGCGGCAGGGCGTTGAAACGCAGCGGGCGCGTGGCGTTGAACAGGCGGTCGAGCTCGTGCATGGCCGCATGGTACCGCGGCGGAGGCGCTGCGTGCGCCGTTGACCTGGATCAGCCGGGCCCGTCCCATTCCCGTTATGCTCTCGTTGAGGCATGCTCCGCATGCCCGATTCCCTTTATCCGCCATGACCAAAGAGAACAAGAAGAGATTGCTGATCGCTCTGGCCGCGGCCGTACTGGCCGCGGCCGGCTGGGCTTTCTGGCAGGACTATCAGGCGAACAAACGCAACGAGTTCATCGTCAGCGCCAACGGCCGCATCGAAGCGGTGGAGATCGACGTGGCCGCCAAGACCGCAGGCCGCGTGGCGGAAATCCTGGTGCGCGAGGGCGAATTCGTCACCGCGGGGCAGGTGGTCGCGCGCATCGACACGGAGGTCCTGGAAGCGCAGTTGCGCGCGGCCGAAGCCGAGCTCGCGCGCGCCCGGGCGGCGGTGGCGACGGCGCGCAGCCAGCTCGCGCAGCGCCGGAGCGAGAAAGCCACCGCGCAAGCCGTGGTCGAGCAGCGCAAGGCGGAGCTCGACAAGGCCCGCAGCAAGGCCGCGCGTTCGGAGGCGCTGGCGCAGAAGAACTACATTTCCCGTCAGGCGGTGGATGACGACGTGGCCGTGGCGCGCAGCGCCGAAGCGGCCCTGCGCGCCGCCGAAGCCCAGGTCGCGGCGGCCGAGGCGGGCATCGCCAACGCGCAATCGCAGATCGTCGGCGCCGAATCCGCGGTGCGGGCGGCCGAGGCGCAGATCGAGCGCATTAGGGCCGACATCAAGGATGCGGTGCTGCGCGCGCCGCGCGACGGCCGAGTGCAGTACCGTGTGGCACAGGTCGGCGAGGTGGTGGCGGCGGGCGGGCGCGTGCTCAACCTGCTCGATCTCAGCGACGTGTACATGACTTTCTTCCTGCCCACCACCCAGGTGGGGCGGGTCCCGATCGGCGCCGAGGTGCGGCTGATCATCGATGCCGCGCCGCAATACGTCATTCCCGCCAAGGTGTCCTTCATCGCCGACGAAGCGCAGTTCACGCCCAAGACTGTGGAGACGCGCGCCGAGCGCGAAAAGCTGATGTTCAGGTTGCGCGCGCAGATACCGGAGGAGCTGCTGCGTAAGCACATCGAACAGGTCAAGACCGGACTGCCGGGCACGGCCTACGTGCGGCTCGACCAGAGCCGGCCCTGGCCCCCTGAGCTCGAGGTGAAGCTGCCGCAATGAACGGGACCGCTGGAGCAGCGGGCGGCGTCTTCGTCGCGCGGCTGCGCGGCGTGGGGCTCGCCTACGGCGACAAGCGCGCGCTGGACGGCGTGACGCTCGACATCCCCGCAGGCTGCATGGTGGGGCTTATCGGCCCGGACGGCGTGGGCAAGTCGAGCCTGCTCTCGCTTGTCGCCGGCGCGCGCAAACTGCAGCAGGGCAGCATCGAAGTGCTGGGCGGCGACATCGGCGATCGGCGCTTCCGCGAGGCCGTGCAGCCGCGCATCGCCTTCATGCCGCAGGGCCTGGGCAAAAATCTCTATCCCACGCTCTCGGTCTACGAGAACGTCGACTTCTTCGGGCGGCTGTTCGGTCACGACCGCGCGGAGCGCGCGCGGCGCATCGACGCGCTGTTGCGCGCCACGGGCCTCGATCCCTTCCCCGACCGGCCGGCGGGCAAGCTCTCCGGCGGGATGAAGCAGAAGCTGAGCCTCTGCTGCGCGCTCATCCACGATCCGGATCTTTTGATCCTCGACGAGCCGACCACCGGTGTCGATCCGCTCTCGCGCCGGCAGTTCTGGGCGCTCATCGATCGCATCCGCGCCGAGCGGCCGGGCATGAGCGTGATCGTCGCGACCGCGTACATGGAAGAGGCGGCGGGCTTCGACTGGCTGGTGGCGATGAACGCGGGCCGCGTGCTCGCCGCCGGACGGCCGGCAGAACTCCTCGAACAGACCGCCACCTCGACGCTCGAACAAGCGTTCATCGCGCTGCTGCCCGAAGCGCAGCGCACGGGCTACCGCAAGGTCGAGATTCCGCCGCGCGCGGCAGGCGGCGAGGAAGACATCGCCATCGAAGCGCGCGACCTCACCATGCGCTTCGGCAATTTCACCGCGGTCGATCACGTCAGCTTCCGCATCGCACGCGGCGAGATCTTCGGTTTCCTCGGTTCGAACGGTTGTGGCAAGACCACGACCATGAAAATGCTCACCGGCCTGCTGCCGGCGAGCGAGGGCGAGGCCTGGCTGTTCGGCAGGAAAGTCGATCCGCACGACCTGGAGACGCGCCGGCGCGTGGGTTACATGACCCAGTCCTTCTCGCTCTACGGCGAGCTGACGGTGCGTCAGAACCTCGTGCTGCATGCGCGGCTGTTCCGCATGCCCGAAGAGCGCATTGAACCGCGCGTACGGGAAATGCTGGAGCGTTTCGATCTCGTCGAGGCGGCCGACGCGCTGCCCGGGTCGCTGCCGCTGGGGCAGCGCCAGCGCCTGCAACTCGCGGTGGCGATGATCCACGGCCCGGAGATGCTGATCCTCGACGAGCCGACCTCGGGCGTGGACCCGGTCGCGCGAGACCAGTTCTGGAACATCCTGATCGAGCTGTCGCGCCGCGACGGCGTGACGATCTTCATATCCACCCATTTCATGAACGAGGCCGAGCGCTGCGACCGCATCTCCTTCATGCACGCCGGCCGCGTGCTGGTGAGCGATACGCCGCAGGCCCTGATCGAAAGGCGCGGCGTCAGAACGCTGGAAGAGGCTTTCATCGCCTATCTGGAGGAGGCGGTCGGGGAGAGCGCCTCGCAGGCGGCGCAGGCGTCGACCACGGTCGAGGCGCCCGCACGCGCGCACCGGCACCGGCGCTTCGATCCGCGCCGCCTGATGAGCTACGCGCGCCGCGAGACGCTGGAGCTGCGGCGCGATCCCATCCGCCTGACGCTCGCGCTGGTGGGCAGCCTGATTCTCATGCTGGTGATGGGCTACGGCATCACCATGGACGTGGACGATCTCAGCTTCGCCGTGCTCGACCGCGACGGCACCACGGCGAGTCGCGATTACGCCCTCAACGTCTCGGGTTCGCGTTATTTCATCGAAAAGCCGCCGATCCGCGACTACGCCGACCTCGACGCGCGCATGCGCGCGGGCGAGCTCGCGCTGGCGCTGGAAATCCCGCCGGGTTTCGCGCGCGACATCTCCGCCGGCACACCGGTGCAGATCGGCGCCTGGATCGACGGCGCCATGCCCATGCGCGCCGAAACCGTACGCGGCTACGTGCAGGGCATGCACAGCCTGTGGCTCGCCTCGCACGCCAAGCGCATGTACGGCGAGGGCGCGCTGAGCCCGCTCGCCACCATCGAGACGCGCTACCGCTACAACCCGGAGGTGCGCAGCATCGTCGCCATGGTGCCGGCGGTGATCCCCATCCTGCTGATGCTCATTCCCGCCGCGCTCACGGCGCTTTCGGTGGTGCGGGAAAAGGAGCTCGGCTCGATCCTCAACTTCTACGTCACGCCGGTCTCGAAGCTGGAATTCCTGCTCGGCAAGCAGCTTCCCTACGTGGTGCTGGCGATGCTGAGCTTCCTGCTGCTGTGCCTCATGGCGGTGTACGTCTTCGGCGTACCGGTGAAGGGCAGCTTCCTCGCGCTGGCCGCCGGGGCGCTGCTGTACGTCATCGGCGCGACCGGCTTCGGGCTGCTCATCTCCACCGTGATGCGCAGTCAGATCGCCGCGCTGTTCGGCACGGCGGTGCTCACCATCGTGCCGGCCGTGCAGTTCTCGGGGCTGCTCGATCCGGTGAGCTCGCTCGAAGGGGCGGGCGCCTTCATCGGCCGCATCTACCCGACCACGCATTTCCTGGTCATCGCCCGCGGCACCTTCTCCAAGGCGCTGGATTTCGACGGCCTGCAGTCGAGCTTCGTGCCGCTTGCGCTGGCCATCCCCGTGTTGCTCGCGCTGGCGCTCATGCTGCTGCGCAAACAGGAGCGTTAGCATGCGCGCCGCCAACATCCTCCATCTGGGCGTGAAGGAGTTGCGCAGCCTGCTGCGCGACCCGATGATGCTGTTCCTGATCGTCTATGCCTTCACTTTCTCGGTGTACGCGGCGGCGACGGCGATGCCGGAGACGCTCAACCGCGCGCCCATCGCCATCGTCGATCAGGACCGGTCGCAGCTGTCCATGCGGCTCGCCGACGCTTTCTATCCGCCGTACTTCACCAAACCGTCGCTGATCAGCGCCGAGGACATGGACGCGCGCATGGACGCGGGGCTCGATACCTTCGCGCTCGTCATCCCGCCCGAATTCCAGCGCGACGTGCTCGCCGGCCGTTCGCCGACGCTGCAGCTCAATGTGGACGCGACGCGCACCAGCCAGGCCTTCACCGGCAGCGTGTACATCCAGTCCATCGTCAACGAGGAGATCGCCACCTTCATGCAGGGGCGCAAAGAGACGACGCCGCTGCCGGTGGAACTGGCCGTGCGCGTGCGCTTCAATCCGGAGCTCAACAAATCCTGGTTCGGCGCCGTGATCCAGGTGATCAACCAGGTGACGATGCTCTCTATCATCCTCACCGGCGCGGCGCTGCTGCGCGAGCGCGAGCACGGCACCGTCGAGCATCTGCTCGCCATGCCGGTGACGCCGTTCGAGATCATGACCGCCAAGGTCTGGTCGATGGGGCTGGTGGTGCTGTTCGCGACGGCCTGCTCGATCACGGGCGTGGTGCAGGGGCTGCTCGGCGTACCGATCGAAGGCTCGGTGCCGCTGTTCCTGGCCGGCACCGCGCTGCATCTTTTCGCCACCACGGCGATGGGGATCTTCCTCGGTACCGTCGCGCGTTCGATGCCGCAATTCGGACTGCTCATCATGCTGGTGCTGATCCCCATGCAGATGCTCTCGGGCGGCTCGACGCCGCGCGAAAGCATGCCGGAGGCGGTGCAGGACGTGATGCTGCTCGCGCCAACCACCCATTTCGTCATGCTCGCGCAGGCGATCCTGTTCCGCGGCGCGGGGCTCGAGGTGGTGTGGCCGCAGCTCCTGGCGCTCGCGCTCATCGGGGGCGCGCTGTTCGCGTATTCGCTCGCGCGCTTCCGCAAGACCATCGCCTCGATGGCGTGAACCGGAGGAAACACGTAGACGATGACAGCGGAACGAAAACAACCGGGTATTGTCGAGTGCGTGCCGTACGCCTGCTCCGCGGGAGAGGTCGCACAGGCGTTGTGCACCGATCTGTGCTGCGGTCTGAGCGAGCAGGAAGCGGCACGGCGCCTGGCGCAATACGGCCGCAACGAGCTCGCGGCCGAGCGGCCGGTTCCGGCCTGGAAGCGCTTCCTCGCCCAGTTCAACGACGTGCTGGTGTTGCTGCTGCTCGCCGCGGCGGCGGTCTCCGCCGTGCTGTGGTTCGTCGAGCGCGACCCGGCGCATCCTTCGCTGCCCTACGAGGCCATCGCCATCCTCGCCATCGTGCTGCTCAACGCCCTGATGGGCTATATCCAGCAGGCGCGCGCGGAACAGGCGGTCGCCGCGCTGAAGAAGATGTCGGCCGCGCAGGCGACGGTGATCCGCGACGGCGAGAGGAAGCGCATTCCCGCCGCGGAAGTGGTGCCCGGCGATCTCATCCTGGTCGAGGAGGGCGATACCATTCCCGCGGATGCGCGCGTGGTCGAGAGCACGGCGCTGCAATGCGCGGAGGCCGCCCTGACGGGCGAGAGCGTGCCGGTCTCCAAGGACCCGGAACCCGTGCCGGCCGACTGCGCGCTCGGCGACCGCCGCGACATGCTCTACAGCGGCACCATCGCCACCTACGGACGCGGGCGGGCGCTCGTCACTGCCACCGGCATGCAGACCGAGATGGGACGCATCGCCGGCATGCTCAGGGCCGCGCCCGCCGAGCAGACGCCCCTGCAGCGCGAACTGGACCGCGTCGGCAAGCGGCTCGGCCTGGTGGTGATCATCATCGCGCTGCTGATGATCGGCACCATCCTCGCGGTCGGGGACGTGCAGGGCATGCGCGGGCTGTTCGGCGTGCTGATCCTCGGCGTTGCGCTCGCCGTCGCGGCGGTGCCGGAAGGGCTGCCCGCCATCGTCACAACGGTGCTCGCGCTCGGCGTGCATCGCATGGCGCGGCGCAACGCCATCGTGCGGCGCCTGTCCGCGGTGGAGACGCTCGGCTCCGCGGACGTGATCTGTTCGGACAAGACCGGCACGCTCACGCGCAACGAGATGACGGTGCGCTGCGTCGTCACCGCGAGCGGCCGCGTGGACTTCGAAGGTATCGGCTACGCGCCGGAAGGCGGGGTCCGCCGCGCCGACGGCGGCGCAGTGGAGGGCGCCCTGCGGCACGAGCTCGAACGCGCATTGACGGTGGCCGAGCGCGCCAACAACGCGACACTGCAGCAGCACGAAGGCCGCTGGCAGGTGCAGGGCGACCCGACCGAAGGCGCGCTCATCGTCGCCGCGCGCAAGGCCGGGCTGGAAGCTCATGTCCTCGATGCGCGCTATGAGCGCCTGGCCGAAGTGCCGTTCTCCTCCGAACGCAAGCTGATGAGCACGGTGCACCGCGATGCGCATGCCGAAGAACATCTGCTCGCCATGACCAAGGGCGCGCCGGACGTGCTCATCGCGCGTTGCACCGCGGAACTGGTGGGCGAGACCATCCGGCCGCTCACGCCCGAGCGGCGCGCCGAGATCATGGCCTGCAACGAAGCGCTCGCGGGCGAGGCGCTGCGCACGCTCGGCGTCGCGTTCCGCCTGCATCCTGCCGAGAGCTTCGACCACCGCAGCGCCGACGAACGCATCGAAGAGGAGCTGGTGTTCGTCGGACTGGTGGGCATGATCGATCCGCCGCGCGAGGAGGCCAAGGAAGCCGTGGCGCGTGCGAAGCGCGCGGGCATCCGGCCGATCATGATCACCGGCGACCATCCGCGCACCGCCGCGGTCATCGCGGCCGAGCTCGGCATCGCGAGCGACGGGCGCGCGGTGACGGGCAAGGAGCTCGAACGCATGAGCGAAGAGGAACTCGACCGCGTCGTGCGCGAAGTTTCGGTCTATGCGCGGGTGAACCCCGAGCACAAGCTGCGCATCGTCGCCGCGCTCAAGCGCCAGGGCGCGACGGTGGCGATGACCGGCGACGGCGTGAACGATGCGCCGGCGCTGAAGAACGCCGACATCGGCGTGGCGATGGGCATCACCGGCACCGACGTGTCGCGGCAGGCGGCCGACATGGTGCTCGCCGACGACAACTTCGCCACCATCGTCGCGGCGGTGGAGGAGGGACGGGCGATCTTCTCCAACATCCGCAAGTTTCTGCGCTATCTGCTTTCGTCCAACATCGGCGAAGTGATGACCATGTTCTTCGGCGTGCTGCTGGCCGACCTCATCGGCCTCGTGCCCGGCGCGTTCGGCGTCGCGCTGCCGCTGCTCGCCACCCAGATCCTGTGGATCAATCTGGTCACCGACGGCGCGCCGGCGCTGACATTGGGGCTCGACCCGGGCGGCCGCAACCTCATGTCGCGTCCGCCGCGTCCGCGCGGCGAAGGCGTCATGACGCCGCGCATGTGGCGCGGGATCTTCTTCGTCGGCCTGATCATGGCCGTGGGCACGCTCGCCGTGCTCGACGCCTCGCTGCCCGGCGGCCTCATCGAGGGCGATGGGGATCTGCGTTATGCCCAGACCATGGCCTTCACCACGCTGGTGATGTTCCAGCTCTTCAACGTCTTCAACGCGCGCTCGGATGAGCGCAGCGCCTTCGACGGGCTGTTCGGCAACGTCTGGCTGTGGGGGGCGGTCGGGTTTTCGCTCGTCCTGCACGCCGCGGTGATCTATGTGCCGGGCCTGCAGCACGCCTTCGGCACCACAGCGCTTGCCGCGGAGGACTGGCTGCTATGCGCGGCGGTGGCGAGCAGCGTGCTGTGGCTGCGGGAGCTGAGCAAGGTCCTCGCGCGTAGCGCGGGCGCGCAACGGCGCGCGGCGGGAGTGTCTGCGTGAGCGCGCACGACCGCTACGCGGCGGGGCTCGCGGCGCTGTTCGCCCTGCTGTGGGTTGCGCTCGCGATCGAGCCGAACCACCGCGAGGACTGGGCGGTCGAGAACGCCCTGGTGCTGTTCTTCGTCGCGGTGCTCGCCGCGACCTACCGGCGCTTCAGGCTGTCGCGGATTTCCTATACCCTGATCTTCCTGTTCCTGTGCCTGCACGAGATCGGCGCGCACTACACCTATTCCGAAGTGCCCTACGACGCCTGGTTCGAGGCGCTCACCGGCCGTTCGCTCAACGCGCTCATGGGCTGGGAGCGCAATCACTTCGACCGCTTCGCGCACTTCATGTACGGTCTGCTGCTTGCCTATCCGATCCGCGAGCTGTTCCTGCGGCTGGTGGGCGTGCGCGGCTTCTGGGGGTATTTCCTGCCCCTGGAATTCACGATCGCCACTTCGGCATTCTACGAGCTGATCGAATGGGGCGCGGCGCTGGTGTTCGGCGGCGAGCTGGGCGCGGCCTATCTCGGCACGCAGGGTGACGTGTGGGACGCCCAGCGCGACATGGCGCTCGCGAGCCTGGGAGCGCTCGTGGCGATGCTCCTCACCGCGGCCGTGAACGCAGCACTGCGCGGGGATTTCGCGCGGACCATCCGCGACAGCCTGCGGGTGAAGGACCCGCTGCCGCTCGGCGAAGAGGAAATCGCGCGCATCCGCCGCGGCCGGCGGGGGAGGTCTTGAAGCGGCCGTCCCGCACGCCATATCTAAGGACTGTTCGACCTGTGTCAAACAAGGGCCCCGCACGGCGGCTAAAGTTCGAGCATCCTGCAGGCAAGGAGACCGATCCATGGACAAACAGCGCCAATGGAACGTCTGGTACCTCATCGGCGCGTTCCTGCTTCTGCTGCTCTTCCAGAGCTGGTGGACCACCTCGCGCAGCGTCGAGGCCATCCCCTACAGCGATTTCCTGCGCTATCTGGAGGAGGGACGTATCGCCGAGCTGACGGTGCGCCAGGACCAGATCGTCGGCCGCCTGAACCAGCCCATCAACGGCAAGGACTATTTCGTCACCAACCGCGTCGATCCGGTATTGGCCGAGCAGATCAGGAACAGCGGCGCGACCTTCTCCGGCACGGTGGAGGACACCTTCCTCACCAACCTGCTGTCCTGGGTGATCCCCATCCTGCTGTTCTTCGGCATCTGGATGTTCCTGTTCCGCCGTTTTGCCGAAAAGCAGGGCATGGGCGGGCTGGTGAACATCGGCAAGTCGAAGGCGCGAGTATTGGTGGAACGCGACACCGGCGTGACTTTCGACGACGTCGCGGGCGTGGACGAGGCCAAGCTCGAGTTGCAGGAGATCGTGTCCTTCCTCAAGGAGAAGGACAAGTACGGCCGGCTCGGCGCGCGCATCCCCAAGGGCATCCTGCTGGTCGGCCCGCCCGGCACGGGCAAAACGCTCATCGCCAAGGCGGTGGCGGGCGAGGCGGGCGTGCCCTTCTTCTCGATCTCGGGTTCGGAATTCGTGGAGATGTTCGTCGGCGTCGGCGCTGCGCGGGTGCGCGATCTGTTCGAGCAGGCGCGCAAGGCTGCGCCCTGCATCATCTTCATCGACGAGATCGACGCGCTGGGCCGCGCGCGCGGCGGCATCGCCTACGGCAGCGGCCACGACGAGAAGGAGCAGACGCTCAACCAGCTTCTTGCGGAACTGGACGGTTTCGATCCACGCGAAGGCATCGTGATCCTCGCCGCCACCAACCGGCCGGAGATCCTCGATCCGGCGCTGCTGCGCGCGGGCCGTTTCGACCGCCAGGTCGTGCTCGACCGGCCCGACCGCAAAGGCCGCGCTGACATCCTCAAGGTGCACATCAAGAAGATCCGGCTCGCGTCCGATGTGGACGTCGACCAGATCGCCGGCATCACGCCGGGCTTCAGCGGGGCCGATCTCGCCAATCTGGTCAACGAGGCGGCGATTCTCGCCACGCGCCGCAACGCGGACGCCGTGACGATGGACGATTTCACCGCCGCGGTGGAGCGCATCGTCGCCGGCGCCGAGCGGCGCGGGCGGCTGCTGCATCCGCACGAGCGCCGCGTGACCGCGTATCACGAGATGGGCCACGCGCTCGTGGCTGCGGCGTTACCGGGCACCGACCCCGTGCACAAGGTTTCGATCATCCCGCGTTCGATCGGCGCGCTCGGCTACACCATGCAGCGCCCCACCGACGATCGCTATCTCATTACCCGGCGCGAGCTCATGGACCGCATGACGGTGCTGCTCGCCGGCCGCGCGGCCGAACAGCTCGTGTTCGGCGAGGTGTCCACGGGCGCGGCCGACGACCTCGCCAAGGTCACCGACGTCGCGCGACAGATCGTCACGCGTTTCGGCATGACGGAGCAGCTCGGCCAGGCGGTGCTCGAACGGCAGGCCACCACTTATCTGGGCGACCAGCGTATCGGACTGCGCGAGAAGGACTATTCCGAAGAGACCGCGCGCGAGATCGACATCGCGGTGCGCAAGCTCATCGACGAGGCCTACCAGCGCGCGCTGGCCCTGCTCACGGAACGGCGCGAGCTGTTGGAAGAGGGCGCGAAGCTGCTGCTGGAGAAAGAGACGCTGACGCCGGAGGACTTCCCGCCGCTTGCGCAAAACGCGGCCAGGGAACCGAACGAAACCGCGGTCTGATCAGCGCATGTCGTAGAGTTCCTGATGGAAGCGCGCGGCGTCGAAGCCGTGGGCGACCATCGCTTCGCGCATCGCGTCGCCGAAACGCTTCGGTCCGCAGAACCAGACGTCCGCGTCCCGCCATTCCGGCACTTCCTGCGCCAGCCGCTCGAAGCTCAGCCGCCCGTCCTGCTTCGGCAGCACGAGGTGGAAGCGCACGCCGCCCTGTTGCGCAAGCGCGCGAATGTGGTCGATGAAGTCCTGAGCCGGCGCATCGGTGGAATAGTAGAGATCGACTTCGGGGCGCTTACCCTGGTCGGTGAGCTGCTGCAGTCCGGCGATGAACGGCGTGATGCCGATGCCGCCCGCGATCCAGATCTGCCGCCGTCCTTCGCCGCTGAAATCGAAACGGCCGTAAGGGCCTTCCACGGTTACCGCCTGTCCTACACGCAACTGCTCCGGCAGCGTGCGCGTGTAATCGCCCAGTCCCTTGATGCTGAACCGCAGGCGGCCGTCGTCGCGCCAGGCGGAGGAAATGGTGAAGGGGTGCGCGCCCTCCGTGCGGTCGAACTCGACGAAAGCGAACTGGCCGGCCTGATGGCCGGGCCAATCGGTATCGAGCCGCACGCATACGTCGAGCACGGCGTTGTCCCGGTGGTACTCGAGCGATTCGATCGCGCCGCTCGCACGACGCGATTTGCCGATGCGGCCGAACAGCGACGCGAAGGCCGCGAGCGAGCCGCCGGTGAGCAGCAGTGCCATGAGCGCACCGCTCGGCGCGTTCCAGTAATCGCGGCCCATCATGATGAACGAGTGGTACGCCAGCAGGAGGTAAACGGGCGCCATGAGCTTGTGGGCGCGGAAGAACTGACGGTAGGGCACGCGCTTCCACAGGGCGAGCACCATGAGGAGGAGAAACATATAGAACGCCCATTCGCCCACGTCGCCGGCTGAGTTGCGCAGATCGCGGAAGAGGTCGAACCCGGCGGCCGGTTCGGCCGGCGCATGGCGCTGCGGCCGCTCGATCCAGCCGTGCCGTGCCAGGATGCGCGGTACGTTCTCCGCCGCCCAGTGCAGGATCGCCGCGATCGCCGTGCCGATGCCGAGCCATTTGTGCAGCCGGTAATACTTGTCAAGGCCGCCGAGCAGCGGTTCCAGTTGCACCGGGCGTGCGGCGAGGACGATCGCCGCGGACATCAACCCGACGGCGAGCATGCCGGTGTACATCACGATCGCGCGACGCAACGGCCAGAAACCCTCGCCGATCGGCCATGCACTTGCCAGCCACACCGCCGTGATGAGAAGCAGGAGGAGGGCGTAAGAAGCTTTGAGACGGGCGAGTCGCATAGCAACAGCTTAACCGGATCCGACACCGGAAGGCTGACCGGGATCAAAGCGTGTGCAATTCCCGCGAAGCGGCAAGGCATCGCAATTGCATCGCAACAGCACACTGTTCCGATGGATGCAGCCATGAGAAACGTAATCCGATCCTTCGTCGCGGGCTTGTGCCTCGCTGCCGCGACGGGCGCCTGGGCGCAGGAGAAGCTCGTGGCCGACGGGGAAGCCTGGATGCAGTCGAGCGAACGCGAGCGCATGGCCTTTCTGGTCGGCGTCACCAACATGATCGCCGTCGAGAAAGCCTATGCCCAGCGCAAGGGACTGCCCGAGCCGCCGGCAGGCGCGCTGCTCGCCAGGCAGACGGGCGATCTGACCGTCGAGGAAATGTCCAAGCGCATCACCCGCTGGTACGAGGCCAATCCCGGACAACGCAAGACGCCGGTCATGAAAGTGGTCTGGATCGACATGGTGCGGCCGGGCCTCGCGAAGGAAAAACCATGAAACGCAGACTTGCTCTTCTTGCCCTCTGTGCCGCGTTCGTGCTCGCCGGCTGCGCCACGGTGGCCGGCACCGCGGTCGGCGCCGGCATCGGTGCGGCGGCCGGCGACACGCGTACCGGCGCACTGATCGGCGGCGGCGTCGGGCTCATGATCGATATCTTCGATTGAGCACACCAACGTTGTGCAGTCGCAGCCCAAGCCGGTGCACGGTCCGCGCGCCGGCGCCTTTCTTGAGCCGTCTCGGCAGATAAATATGTCGAAACTTCCGGCACTTGCCGACGCTTGCACGAAAACTGCTTAAACGCACCACGAAGCTGCAGGCGGGGGGGGGGAAGCATCACGGGACGAAGAACGAAAGCTTGCATTTGATGGCACTTTTCGCATACTAGACGCGCGGCTGTGCAGAATGACCAAAACAATCGGCCATATGCAGTGGACGCGCAGTCGCAACGGGTCGGACTTCCGCTTCCGCCCGTTCAAATAAAAGAGGAGGTGCATCGATGCGTGCGGTCCGTCTCTTCCTGCAGTCCACGCTGCCGGTTTCCTTCGATCCGGCAATCGACTCGCTTTCCTCTCTCCCCTCCAGCTGATTTTTCCTGTCCTGCGTATGCCTGCGGAACCGCCCGCAAGGGCGTCTTTCGCACGGCTGCGTCGGGCGTACAGGGCATCACCAGCGGCAGCACAACCGATAAGCAAGGAGAGAAGCAATGGCTGAGAATCGACGCGGTTTTCTCAAGAAGGGTCTGGCAGCAGGCGCGGCGGCGGGAAGCCTCGGCTTTCCGATGATTGCCAAGGCGCAAACCAAGTTCCAGTGGAAGATGACGACCACCTGGCCGGCCGGTACGCCGTTCTATCAGTCGGGGCCCGGCAGCGCGGAAGCCTTCGCCAAGCGCGTGGCCGAGATGTCGGACGGCCGGCTGACCATCAAGGTCTTCGCCGCGGGTGAACTGCTGCCCGCCTTCGAAGGCTTCGATGCCTGCTCGGCGGGCGTGGTGGAGATGAACCACGGCGTGTCCTATTACTGGGCCGGCAAGACCTTCGCCGCGCAGTATTTCGCCACCGTGCCTTTCGGCATGAGCTTCAACGGCCAGCACTCGTGGCTGCAGTTCGGCGGCGGCAACGAGTTGTGGCGCGAGGTCTACAAGCCCTTCAAGGTCATTCCCTTCGCCATCGGCTGCTCGGGCGTACAGATGACCGGATGGTTCAAGCGGCCGGTCAACAGCGTGAACGATCTCAAGGGCCTCAAGATGCGCATCCCGGGTCTTGCCGGCAAGGTCTACGCGGAACTGGGCGTGGACGTGAAGCTCCTGCCCGGCGGCGAGATCTTCCCCGCGCTGGAACGCGGCGTGATCGACGCCGCGGAATGGGTCGGTCCCTATCTCGACCAGCGGCTCGGTCTGCAGAACGCTGCGAAGAACTACTACACCACGGGCTGGCACGAGCCTTCGACGACTTCCGAACTGGTGGTCAACGAAGCGGCCTACAACAAGCTGCCCAAGGATCTGCAGGCGATCATCAAGGCGGCCGCGGACGCCACCAATCAGGAAGGCTTGCTGTTCCTCGAATCGAAGAACGCCGTCGCGCTCGACGAACTGGTGAACAAGCACGGCGTAAAGATCGCCCGCCTGCCGGACGATGTGATCAAACGGCTGCGCGAAGTCTCGTACGACATCTTCGCGCAGGCCGCCGCCAAGGACCCGATGGTGAAGAAGGTCCACGACTCGTACTTCGCCTTCAAGAAGAAGCACGATTACTGGAACCAGGTGAGCGAAACCACATTCCAGACCACGGTGCGCGGCAACGGATGACGCAGGACGCGGCGGGCGGCTGTGCCGCCCGCCGCCGCGCAAGAGTCCTTTCCTGGGCGGTGTGAGGGTGCCGCCTAACTTGTCTGGGATGGAGAATGAGAATGAAAAACTCACTTATAAGAACGGCCGACGCTATTGATCGGTTCATCGACCGGATAGGAGTCTTGACCTCCTGGCTCTGTCTGGTGCTGGTCCTGCTGATCGCAGTGGAAGTGATCCTTCGTTACACCATGAGTCTCGGGGCGGTGTGGGCGCAGGAGCTGGAGTGGCACCTCCTTGCGGTCATCGCGCTGTGGGGGATTTCCTACACGCAGAAGGAGGATGCGCACGTCCGCGTCGACATCCTCTATCAGAACTATGGCGAACGCACCAAAAACTGGCTCGAATTCCTGAGCGCGCTGCTGGTGATGGTGCCGCTGTCCTTCTATATCGCCTGGCTAGGCTGGGATTTTATGATGCACTCCTATCGCATCGGCGAAATCTCGCCCGACCCGGGCGGCATTCCGCACCGCTGGGTGCTGAAGTCCTTCGTGATGACCGGGTTCTTCCTGCTCGGCGTCCACAGCCTCGCCATCCTGCTGCGCAGCGCAGCACGCCTCTTCCATAAGAACGACAACGGAGGCCGCCATGCCGCTCAATGAGGTTTACGCCATCGGCATGCTGCTGTGCTTTGTCGTGCTGCTGTTCGCCGGCGTGCGCGTGGCTTACGCCATCGCGGCTTCGGGCTTCATCTTCGGCCTGATCGGCTTCGGGCCGCTGCTGTTCAACCTGCTGCCCGCGCGCATGTACGGTGTGGCGACCAACTACACGCTGCTTGCCGTGCCGCTGTTCGTGTTCATGGGCGTGATGCTGGAGAAGTCGCGCATCGCCGAAGACATGCTCGACGTGATGGGGCATCTTGCCGGGCGCGTCAACGGCGGCATGGGCGTGGCGATCATCCTCGTCGGTGTGATGATGGGCGCGGCCACGGGCATCGTCGGGGCCACGGTGGTGACGCTGGGCCTGATCGCGCTGCCGACGCTGCTGCGCCGGGGCTACAACACGGGCCTCGCCACCGGCGCCATCTGCGCCTCCGGCACGCTGGGTCAGATCATCCCGCCGAGCCTGATCCTGATCCTGCTCTCGGACCTCATGGGCGAATCGGTCGGCACGCTGTTCGCCGCAGCGCTCATCCCGGGGTTGATGCTTGCCGGCCTGTACGTGATCTACATCCTGGCCCTGGGCTTCTTCCGTCCGGATTTCGCGCCTGCGTTGCCGGCGGAGGAGCGCGCGCGCGTATCGGGGCGCGAGCTGCTCAAGCGCACGCTGCTCGGCGTGGTGCCGCCGCTGGCGCTGGTGTTCGCGGTGCTGGGGTCGATCATCGGTGGCGTCGCCGCGCCGACGGAGGCGGCGGCTATGGGCGCGGCCGGTTCCATCCTCGTGGTCGCGCTGCTCGGCAAGCTGAGCTGGAAGGTGCTGAACGACACGATGCGCGACACCCTGAAGACCACGGCGATGATCTTCTTCATCGTCATGGCTTCGCAGGTGTTCAGCCTCGCGTTCCGTGGTCTCTCCGGCGAGGATCTCATCGCCGAGTTCATGGGCGCGCTTCCCGGCGGCATCTGGGGCGCGATCATATTCATGATGGTGCTGCTGTTCATCCTCGGCTTTTTCCTCGAGTGGATCGAGATCTCCTACATCGTGTTGCCGCTCCTGCTGCCGATTTTCGTCGCGGCCGACGTCAACATGGTGTGGCTGGCGATGCTCGTCTGCATGAACCTGCAGACCTCCTTCCTCACGCCGCCTTTCGGCTGGGCGCTGTTCTTCATGAAGGGGTGCGCGCCGCCGGAGGTCCGCACGGGCGACATCTACAAGGGCGTCATCCCGTTCATCGTCATCCAGATCATCGGGCTGGTGCTGCTTGCGACGTTCCCGCAGATCTCGCTCTGGCTGCCGACGGCGATCGGCTGGATGAAGTAAGGAAGGGCGGCGGCCTTCACGGCTGCCGCCGAAGGAGAGGACCATGAACAACACCGCCTGGGGAATGCGCGGTATTGCCGTCGCACCGCACGCGCTCGCGGCACAGTCGGCGGTGGCGGTGCTGCGCGAGGGCGGCAATGCCCTGGAAGCGATGATCGCCGCCGCCGCGACCATTGCGGTCGTCTATCCGCACATGAACGGGATCGGCGGCGATTCCTTCTGGCTGTTGCATGCGCCGGGGACGGGCGTGCGCGGCATCGATGCGAGCGGCGCCGCGGGACGCAATGTTTCGCGCGCGCTCTACGCCGACCGCGGCCTCGATGCCATTCCCATGCGCGGGCCGCTTGCCGCCAATACCGTCGCGGGCACGATTTCCGGCTGGAACAAGGCGCTGGAAATCGCGGCGGAGTGGGGCGGGCGCCTGCCGCTTGCGCGCCTGCTGGCCGACGCGATGCACTACGCGCGCAACGGCATCCCCGTCACCGTGAGCCAGGCGGCAAGCACGCAGGCGAAGTTCTCCGAGCTTGCGCCGCAGCCTGGATTCAGCGAGACCTTCCTGGTCGGCGGTGCGCCGCCGCGCCCAGGCAGCGTCTTCAAACAGCCGCGTCTGGCGGCCGCGCTCGAACAGCTCGTCCGCGCGGGCCTGGACGATTACTACCGCGGCGATCTGGCGCGCAGCATCGCGGCGGATCTCGCCGCGGTCGGCAGTCCGCTCACGCTGGACGATCTCGAATCGCACCGCGCATGCGAGGTGAAGCCGCTGGCGCTGCGTCATTCGCGCGGGACGGTGTACAACATGACGCCGCCGACGCAGGGCGTCGTTTCGCTCGCGATCCTCGGGGTGCTGGACCGGCTCGGCATCGACAAGCTCGATCCGTTGTCGGCCGATTACGTGCATTTCGCGGTGGAAGCGACCAAGCAGGCCTTCCGCGTGCGCGACCGCTACGTCACCGATCCGGCTTATATGCAGGTCGATGCGCAGTCGCTGCTCGCGCCGGAGGAGCTGGACGAGCTCACGGCGCAGGTCGACGCGTCGCGCGCGTATCCGTGGGGCGGCGCGACGACGACGGGCGACACGGTCTGGATGGGCGTGATCGACGGCCAGGGGCGCGCAGTGTCGTTCATCCAGAGCATCTACCACGAGTTCGGCAGCGGGGTGGTGCTGCCCCATACGGGCATCAACTGGCAGAACCGCGGCTGCAGTTTCTCGCTCGACCCCGCTGCGCTCAACGCATTGGAGCCCGGCCGCAAGCCTTTCCACACGCTCAATCCCGCGCTTGCGCTGTTGGACGACGGCCGCAGCATGGTATACGGCACCATGGGCGGCGACGGACAGCCGCAGACGCAGGCTGCCGTGTTCACGCGCTACGCGATGATGAACATGGGTTTGCAGGCGGCGGTCAGCGCGCCCCGCTGGCTGCTCGGCCGCACCTGGGGCAGCATGTCGGAATCGCTCAAGCTCGAAAGCCGTTTCGCGCCCGAGGTGGTGCAGTCGTTGCGCGCGCGCGGCCACGTGGTCGACGTGATCGGCGCGTACGATGAAACCGTGGGCCATGCCGGCGCGCTCGTCCGGCACAGCCACGGCGTGATGGAAGGTGCGTTCGATCCGCGCAGCGACGGCGGCGTGGCGGCGTTCTGATGCGCTAGTGCGCCGCGGGCCGCGTGAGGCTGGCCTCGGTCAGATCGATCTCGCGCACCAGCGCCCGGTGCACGTCGTCGTCGATGGCGTTGCTGCGGCGCAGGCGGTAGAGCTCGTCGCGTTCGGCGCGCAGCGCCTCCAGCCGCAGTTCACGCTCCACTTCCATGCGGCGCTCGATGTCTTCCATGCGCTCGCCGCTGGGATCGCCGTATTCCAGCCGGCGTTTGTAGACATCGATGAGATACGCGGCCGCTTCCGCGCGCAGCGCCGCTTCCTCGGGCGAATACTGCCGTTGCGGGAGATAGGTCTGGATACGGCGGATGGCGGCTTCGGCCGCCGCCAGACGTGCCGAGACTTCACCGTGCCGGTGCTGCGTGGCGTGCGGCATGTCCGTTTGCAGCCCGGACGCGAGCAGAGGCATCGCCACACTGGCGATCAGCAGCGAACACAGGATCACGCCCATCGCCAGGCTGATCGCCACGTCGCGTGCGGGGAAGGGTGTGCCGTCGGGCAGCAAGAGCGGCAGTGTGAGGATGCCGGCGAGAGTGATGGCGCCGCGCACGCCGGCTGCGGCCACCACGGCGATCAGGCGCGAGTGCGGCATGTCGCGGCGTTCGCCGCGCAGCCGGGCGTGGAAGACCGTGACCCGCAGCGCGACCCATACCCAGGCGAAACGCAGCGCGCCGAGCGCCAGCGTGATCGCCACCATGTAGAACAGCAGCTCCAGACCGCTCGACGCGCCGATGGCGAGCGCCACCTCGTGCAGACTGCGCAACATGCCGGGCAACTGCTCGCCCAGCAGCACGAAGATGATCCCGTTCAGCGTGGTCTGCACCGTGTCCCACACGGCGGTGCGCTGCATGCGCGTGGAGGCGAGCGCGGGACCGGAGAGCTCGTTGTAGTGCATGGCGATGCCGGCCACCGCTGCGGCCAGAATGCCCGAGGCGTGCACATGCTCGGCGCCCAGGTAGGCGGCGAAAGGCACCAGCAGGCTGATGAGGATCTGGATGGACGGCTGCTCGCCGGTGTAGCTGACGAGCAGGCGGTTCGCTAGGCCGATCACCCACACCACCGCCAGGCCGACCAGCACGCCGCCGCCGGCCACTTTCACGAAGCTGGCCGAAGCGTCGGCGATGGAGAACACCCCGGTCATCGCCGCGCCCACGGCGAAGGTGAAGCACACCAGGCCCGTGGCGTCGTTGAGCAGCGATTCGCCTTCGAGGATGTGCATCAGCCGCGAAGGCAGCGGCGTGTTTGCCGTCATCGCTGCCACCGCGACCGGGTCGGTGGGCGAGAGAATGGCCGCGAGCGCGAACGCCACTGCGAGGGGGATGGCGGGGATCAGCCAGTGCACCACGTAGCCGAGGCCCAGCACCGTCAGCACCACGAGCCCGATCGCGAGCGCCAGGATCGGCTGCCAGTTGCGGAAGAACGCGCCCTTGGGAATGCGCCAGCCGTCGAGGAAGAGCAGCGGCGGGATGAAAAGCAGCAGGAACACGTGCGGATCGAGCGGTACGCCCAGGCCCCACCACGACAGCACCGCGCCGATGGCGATCTGCACCAGCGGCAGGGGCGGTTTGATGGGCAGCAGGCGGGCGATATAGGCGCTGACGACGACCGCCAGCAAAAAGATCAGGACCGTCGTGATGACGTGCATGCGCAGGCTCCCGGTGTTCTTCTGTCCCCGGCGCGGGGGCGGGCGACGCGCCCGGCCTGCATGCTACTGTCCGAACAGCCTTTTGAAAAAGGCCACGAAGGCGTTGTCAGGAGGTTCTTCCTTGGGCGGCGCACGCCGCGCCGCCTTGGCGCGGGCCGCCTGCTCGGTCCGCAGCGCGACGCGGCGCCATTCCCAGGGCGCCACCGGGTTTTCGCCGGACCACAGCCCGCGTCTTGCGTGCTGGGCGATGTGCTGGGCGACGTAGAGCGTCTGATCGTCGACCTCGTCTTCGGCGACCCATGCCATGCCGCGGCGCAACTGCTCGGCGCTTGCCGGCACGCCGTCGCAGTACACCTGCGCCACGACGCGCCCGTCCGGGCGGGCACGGGGATTTACGAGCCGCGCTTCGCGCCGGTAACACATGTCGGAGAGCGATTGCCGGGGCCGGGTGCCGAAATCCTGGCCCAGTTCGGGGGCGTCGATCTCGGCGAGATTCACGGTCATTTTCCGGCCGTCGCAGACGACGCTCAGGGTATCGCCGTCCTGCACGCCCGCGACCAGGCAGGCCTGCGCCGGCACGGCGACGAGCATGAGCGCCGCCGACAGGCTGCGGCGCGTGAGAGGATGATTCGGCCCACACATGCCTTCGCGGCGATGCAAATTGTTTGCCGTCCGCGAAGGCGCGGGGGCGATCAGGCGCTCGCCCGATCCAGCCTGGCGATCGCCTCGTCCGGCAGGCGCAGCGCGGCCGCGCCGAGGAGGTCGTCCAACTGCTCCAGTTTCGTCGCGCTGGCGATGGGCGCGGTCACGCCCGGCTTTGCCATCAGCCAGGCCAGTGCCACCTGCGCGGGCGTGGCCGACAGCGAATCCGCCACTTCGCGCAACGCCGCAAGGATGCGCAGGCCGCGCTCATCGAAATACTTGCGCAGGAGATCGGCACGGCTCGCGCCGGCGAGATCCTCGACGCCGCGGTACTTGCCCGTGAGAAAACCGTTCGCCAGCGCGAAATAGCAGATCACGCCGAGTCCCCGTTCCACCGCGAGCGGCGCGAGCTCGCGCTCGAAGGCGTGACGGTCGTAGAGGTTGTATTCGGGCTGCAACACTTCGTAGCGCACAAGCCCCTTCTGCGCGCTGATGTCCAGCGCTTCGCGCACGCGCGCCGCGCTGTAGTTCGACGCGCCTACGGCGCGCACCTTCCCAGATTCGACAAGCCGGTCGAAGGCTGTCAGCGTCTCTTCGAGCGGCACGCTTTCGTCGTCGGTATGCGCGAAATAGACGTCGATGTGATCGGTCTGCAGCCGGCGCAGCGAATCCTCCGCGGCGGCGAGGATGTTTTCGGCGCGCAAGCCTTTGCGCCGTTCCAGCAGGCCGACCTTGGTGATGAGCACGACGTCGTCGCGTCGCCCGCGCCGCTTGAGCCATTTGCCGATGATCGTTTCGGATTCGCCGCCCGAGTTGCCCGGCACCCACGCGGAGTACATGTCCGCGGTGTCGATGGCGTTGAAGCCGCGTTCCGTGAAACGGTCGAGCAGGGCGTAGGAGGTCGCCTCGTCCGCCGTCCAGCCGAACACGTTGCCGCCGAAGACGAGCGGCGCGATGGCGATGTCCGTGCCGCCCAGTTTGCGTCGTTGCATGGTTTACTCCGTGATGCGAAAGCGCCGTCACGGCTGTGACGACGCCGTATGGCCCAGAAGCGAACATACCGCGTTCGCCCGGCGTGCGCATTCCGATCCGCGCGGGGCGGCGGTGCGGTCGCGGATCACGCAGCCTGTGCCAGCGCCGTACGCGGCGCGCGGGCGAGACGCAGGAAACGCTGATTGACCGGGCTGTGCGGCTTGAGCGCCAGGCGCTCGCAGACCAGCGCTTCGGCGTAGTCGCGCATGCCGCCGCGCAACGCCGACTTCATCAGGGTGAGATCGATGATGTCGCGTTGCGCATGGCTGCCGCCGAACACGCTCGCCGCGTAGCGCGCGGGGTGCAGCAGCTCCACCGCCTTGCGGTCATCCTTGCGCCAGTAGGCGAGGAAGCCTTCCATCAGCGGCACGGCGGCCTTGCGCGCCCATTCTGCAGCTTCGCCGTGACCGGCGGCGGTGCGCTGCACGGCTTTCAGCAGCCGCACGGCCTCGCTCTCCCAGCCGGCCTGCAGGCAGGACATGAAGGCGTGCCAGTCGTTGAAGGTGTAGGTGCGGCCATCGGCGTGCTGCAGCCAGGCCTCGGCCGCTTCGGCGGCGCGGCTGCCGATGTCGATGCCGGCGAGCTGCAGGCGCCACAGCAGGGCCGAGGCATCGACCAGGTCGAGCGCCGTCGCGCTGCGGTCCTTGCGGATGCGCGCGTCGTAGAGCGCGAGCGCTTCCTGCGCCTGCTCCAACCCCATGTGGAACACGGCGAGATGCCACCAGTTGTGCACCTTGAAGAAGTTGTCGTCGCCGTCCCAGCCGCTGCGCGTGGTGTGCAGCCACTCGATGCCTTCCTCCGCGCGGCCCTGCATCTCCATCACGTGCGCCACCGCGTGCGCGGCCCAGCCGTCGAGCGGTTCCAGTTCCACGGCGCGGCGGCCGGCGTCTTCCGCGCGCGCGTAATCGCCGCTTTCCTCCAGGCCGAAGGCGTGCATACCGAGCAGGACGGGATAGCCGGGCATATCGGGCGACCACTGCGGCAACACGCGTGCGATGCGGTCGCGCAGGTTGCGGGCGCTGCCGCGCAGGAAGTCGATGAGATGTCCCGTCTGGACGGCGAGCAGATCGGTCGGCCAGCGCAGATTGTGGATGTCCAGGGCCGTGGCCGCCGCGTGCCAGCCCTCGGTGTAGAGCAGGTCGAGCGCGCGCACATGCGAGGCGGCGCGTTCGTCGAAGTCGGCCCGTTTCAACTCGTCGAGCAGCCCGCGGGCGATCGCCATCGCTGCCGGCTCCGAGGACACGGCGTGGAGGTGCGCCTTGCACACTTTCGCCATGTGGAAATCCGGGGCGATTTCGAGGGCGGCGTCCAGGCAACCCACGGGGTCGCCGCGGTAGATGTTGTGGGCGCGCAGCGCCGTGCAGTACAGCGCTGCGGCTTCGGGCGTGGCACCCGGGAGGGCGAGGCCTTGCTGATCCTTCTGCATGGTGTGCTCCTTTCCGACCAATGGCTGATGGACAAAGCCGGGCCGCCCGCGCATATTTCCGGCCGTCGGCGGGCGGCTTCGATGGGCGTGGAGCGTAGGGCTTGGGCGGCGCGGGGACCATGCGCGAGGCGCCGGAATCTTTGCCCGATGCGCCGCCAGTGCGGGGGAACGGTTCGATGGAGCAGGTCTTTGAGGCGTTGCGGAGCATGCGCCTGTCCGGCGCGGTCTTTCTGGAGGCGGAGCTCACCGCGCCGTGGAGCTTCAATTCGCGCGTCGATCCGGAGGACTGCGCGCCATACATGCGGCCGCCGCGCCATCTCATCTCCTATCACTACATCCTCGAAGGCGAGTGCACGATCCGGCTCGAAGGGCGCGCGGCGGTGCCGCTGCGCGCAGGCGAGATCGTCGTATTGCCGCGTAACGACGCGCACATGCTGGCGAGCGGCGAAGGCATTCCGCCCATCGACGCGGGGCCGCTCATCGAACCGGGTGGGGACGGCACGCCGGCGCAAATCCGCCACGGAGGAGGCGGCGCACGCACGCGCATGTACTGCGGCTTCCTCGGCACCGACGCGCCGCACAACGCGCCGCTTGCCATGCTGCCCGCGCTGATGAAGGTCGACGCCCGTGCGTCGGCCGCCGACGGCTGGATCGAGAGCTCCTTTCGTTACGCGGCGCGGGAGTCGGCGCGCGCGGCCGAGCACGCGCCGCAGATGGTCGCGCGCCTCGCGGAGCTGCTGTTCTACGACGCGGTGCGGCAGTACGTCGCGTCGCATCCGCGCGAACAGCGCGCCTGGGCGAGCCTCGGCGATCCCTACGTCGCCCGCGCGCTGGCGCTCCTGCACGAGCGGCCCGCGCATCGCTGGACCACCGACGCGCTCGCGGCGGAGATCGGCCTGTCGCGTTCGGCTTTCGCCGAGCGCTTCACGCGCGCGGTGGGCGAGCCGCCGATGCGCTATCTCGCGCGCCGCAAACTGGAACTCGCCGCCGCGCTGCTGCGCGAATCGACGCTGCCCATTGCACGCATTGCCTACGATATCGGCTACGAATCCGAAGCGGCCTTCAACCGCGCCTTCCGGCGCGAGTACGGCTCGCCGCCCGGAAGCTGGCGGCAGCGAGCCGCGTTCAGTCCGCAATTGCGGCCGGACGCGGAGCTGCGTTAAGCTTCCGCGACTTGTCCGACCGTTTCCGATGTCTTCATCCATGCCCCGCCAGCGGGCGCCGCTGTGGCTGCTCGTGTTCGTCACCGTGAGCGGCTCCGCCGCCATGCACATGTTCGTGCCGGCCCTGCCGCAGGCGGCGCAGCATTTCGCCGTGGACCGCGCGGCGATGCAGGCGGCCGTCACGCTCTACATCTTCGGCATGGCGATCGGCCAGCTCGTCTACGGCCCGCTGTCCGATGCCTTCGGCCGGCGGCCGATGCTGCTCCTGGGGCTTGCGCTCTACACGGTGTCCAGCGCGGCGGCGGCGTTCGCCGCGAGCGTGAAGATGCTCGTGACGGCGCGGCTCTTTCAGGCGCTCGGCGGCTGTGCGGGGCACGCGCTGGGGCGCGCGATCGTGCGCGACACGTCCACGCCCGAAAGCACCATGCGCGACCTCGCCCTGCTCAACCTCATGAGCATGATGGGGCCGGGCCTCGCGCCGCTGATCGGCGCTTTCATCACCGCCGCGGCCGGATGGCGGGGCATCTTCGTGTTTCTGGGAACGATGGGCGGCATCGCGCTGTTCTGCGCCTGGCGCATGCTTCCGGAAAGCGCGCGCTCGGCGCGCAATCTCAGGCCGCGCGTGCTCGCGCGCGAATACGCCGCGCTGTTCCGCTCGCGTGCCTTCCTCGGCTACACGCTGGGCGGCGGCGTGTCGACGACTTCGTTCTTCGCTTTCGTCACCGCGGCGCCCTTCATCCTCGGCTCGCAGTTCGGCCGGCCGTCGCAGGAGGTCGGCATGCATCTGGCCACGCTCATCGTCGGCATGTTCCTCGGCAACGCCTTCACGCGCCGCTTCGCGGGCCGCATCCGCAACGATCGGCTGATGATCGGCGGCAATGCCCTGAGCGTGGCCTGCGCGCTGATCATGCTCGTCGCGGCGGCGACGCACGCTTTGAACGCCTACGTGGCAACGGCGCTGATGTTCTTCTACACGCTCGGCGCCGGCATCACGAGTCCCGCGGCGCTCACCAAGGCGCTCAGCATCAATCCAAACGTGGTCGGTTTGGCGGCGGGGCTGTACGGCTTCACGCAGATGACCATCGGCGCCTTGTGCACCTGGCTGGTCGGGTTCGGCGAGGATCCGGCGCTCAGCGCGGCGGCGGTGCTGGTCGTCGCCGCCTTGTCGGGACAGCTCAGCTTCTGGATCGGCGTCAGGGCCGAGCGCGAAGGGCGCCGCTAGCGCGCTATTCGTCCTCGGTGAACGAGCACAGGGTGAACACCGGGAGGCCGGCGTCCTGGAGGCGTTTCATGCCGCCGAGATCCGAGAGATGGATGATCGCCGCCGCTTCCACCACGGTGCCGCCCGCGCGCTCGATGAGCCTGGAGGAGGCCAGCATGGTGCCACCGGTGGCGATGAGATCGTCCACCAGCAGCACGCGGTCGCCCCGGCGGACGGCGTCCTGGTGCATCTCCACCGAGGCCTGGCCGTACTCCAGGGTGTAGGGTTCGCGCAGCGTGTCGAACGGGAGCTTGCCCTCTTTGCGGATCGGCACGAAGCTGCAGTTGAGCTCGTAGGCGATGGGCGCACCGATGATGAGCCCGCGCGCATCGATTGCGGCGACCACATCGAATTCCATGTCGTGGTAGCGGTGCACGAAGCTGTCGACCAGCTTCCGGAACGCCGACCGGTTCTGCAGGATGGGCGTGATGTCGCGGAAATTCACGCCGGGCTGCGGCCATCCGCGCACGGTGCGGACGATGGATTTGATGTAGTCGCCGTAAACGCTCATGAGTGCTTTCCCTGGGGCTAGCGCTGGTCGTCCAGCCGGTCTTCGCGGTTGCTGCGGCGGATGGATAGTAGCAGCCACACCCCGCCGACGGCAGCGCCGAGGAAGCCGAGCAGCCCGAACAGCGGCAGGCCGAGCAGGCTCGGGCCGCCGGGCACGGTCATGACGATGGAGGAGCCGATGATCAGCGCGGCGATGACGATGCCGACGGTCAACCGGTTGGCGGCGCGGTCGAGCTGATTGCCCACGCGCCGCAGGCTCTGCACGTCGACGTGCAGCTCCAGCCGTCCGCGCCGCGCCATGCGCAGCACGCGCGCGATGTCGCGCGGCAGCCCGGCCGTGATCTGCAGGAGCTCCGTCGAGGTGCGCATCCCGCGGCGGAGCACGGCGGCGGGCGCGTAGTGCTCCCGCATGATGCGCTCCAGCACGGGCTTCGCCTGGCCGGCGATGTCGAAATCCGGATCGAGCTCGCGGCCCATCGCCTCCAGAGAGATGAAGGCTTTGATGAGCAGCGCCAGATCGGGGGGCATGCTCAGGCGGTGCTGGCGCAGGATGCGGACCGCATCGTTCAGCATGTCGCCGACGCGCAATTCCTTCAGCGGCACGCCGCGGTATTGATCGACGAAGCTTTCGATTTCGGCCGACAGCGCCTCGTCGTTGTAGGTGCCGCTGTCGGCCCATTCGAGCAGCACGTCCGTGACCTGGTCCGCCTGCCGGTTCACCAGCCCGAGCAGCAGGCGCACCAGTTCCTCGCGCCGCCTTTCGTTGACCCGGCCCACCATGCCGAAGTCGATGAAGGCGATGCGGTGGCCCGGCAGATAGAACACATTGCCCGGATGAGGATCGGCGTGGAAGAAGCCGTCCTCCAGGATCATTTTCAGCACCGCGTGACCGCCGCGGCGCGCGAGCAGCTTGCGGTCCAGTCCCGCGGCATCGACCGCATCGAGCCGGCCGCCGGCGATGCCGTCGATGTACTCCTGCACGCACAGGCGCTCGCTCGTCCACTGCCAGTAGATCTTCGGAATGACGATGGGGTTGGCGCCCGCGCTGTCCTCGTCGGTGTAGCCCTCGAAGTTCTCCGCGATGCGTTTGGTGTGGCGTGCCTCAACGGCGAGATCGAGCTCGTTGCGCAGCGAACGGCTGAACTGGCGCACGATCTCCTGCGGCCGGAAGGCGCGCAGCTCGGGGCTTTCGCCTTCGGCGAGCTGGGCGAGGCGCATCATCCAGCGCAGGTCGGCTTCCACAATCGGCCGGATGCCGGGCCGGCGCACCTTGAGCACCACCTCGTCGCCTTCGTGCGTGCGGGCGCGATAAACCTGGGCAATGGACGCTGCCGCGAGCGGTTCCGGATCGAACCAGGCGAACACCTCCTCCGGCGGTCCGCCGAGGTCCTCGACGAGTTGCGGCCGCACCTCCTCGTAGGGGCTTGGCGGCGCGTGGTCGTGGAGCTTGCTGAATTCGGCGATCCACTCGGGCTCGAATAGATCCACGCGCGTGGCGAGCAACTGCCCGAGCTTGACGAAGGTCGGCCCGAGCTCCTCCAGCACCCGCCGCACCCGCTCCGGCGGCGGCATGTGCGCGTACTCCTGCGCGTCGCGCCAGCGCAGCACCTGCCCCGCGCGCTCCAGCACGTTCGCCAGCCCGATGCGCCGCACCACGTCGCCGAAGCCGTAGCGGATCAGCGTGGCGACGATGTCATGCAGACGGCCGAGATCCTGTACGGAAGGGAAGGGCTGCCACATGGTGGAGCGGGGCGATGGCGATGAGGGGATGATACCGAAGGCGGGGTGGCGGAGCTTGCTGTGCATCAACCGCTTCGCTTCGCGGTTTCTCATTCCCGTCGCGTCAACAAACAAAAACGGCCCGCACGGGGCCGTCTTGGTTTGTTGGTGGAGGCGGCGGGAATCGAACCCGCGTCCGCAAGTCCTCTACAGGCAGCTCTACATACTTAGCCGTGTCTATTGGCTTTAACCCGCAACCCGCCGACCGGCAGGCTGGTTACGGGCGAGTCACCTTGGATTTAACGCCGTACGAAGTGACCCCGCACGACGCGAGTCCATGTGAATGACCCGGCTCTAGCTTGCGCTAGCTACCCCATGGACGAGGTAGTGCCAGGCTCGCGGGTTATTTAGGCCGCGAGAGCGAAACGTTCGTCGTTCGCAGTTAATTTGGTCCAGTTGATTTACGAGGTCACTGGTCCTCGGTATGCACTGCACTGCTTCGCAACCCACGTCGAAGCCAGGTCGCCCCCGGAATTCTGTGGTGCTGTCAGCGCTACGGATTATCACACGGTTCGGGCCGACTAAGCAGCGTTGCCGTGTGCCGTTTGCCTACATAGATGGGGCGCGCCGCAAATAGTTCAATACTTCGGCCGGGTGGCCGATGACGGCATCGGCTTCCCAGGCGGCGGGGTCGGCGTCGAGACCGAGATAGCCGTAGCCGGCCGCCAGCACGGGCATCCCGGCGGCGCGGGCGGCCTGCACGTCCCGCAGATCGTCTCCGACATAGAGGCAGGCGCCGGGCTCCAGGCCGATCAGGCGGGCGGCGTGGAGCAGGGGATCGGGATGCGGTTTGGGCCGCGCCGCGGTGTCGCCGCAGACCACGCAGCGGCAGCGTTCGTAGAGCCCCAGCGCGCGCAGGAGCGGCTCGGTGAAGCGCTGGTGCTTGTTGGTGACGACGCCCCAGGCGACGGCGCGGCGGTCGAGCTCGTCCAGCAGCGCGGGCACTCCCTCGAACAGCACCGTCCGTTCGCAGATGGCGGCTTCGTAGAGCTCCAGGAAGCGGTTCTTGAGGGGCTCGTATTCGGGATGGTCGGGTTCGATGCCGAGCCCGGCCTTGAGCATGCCGCGTGCACCGGCGGAGGTGACGGGCCGCGCCAGCTCGAAGGGGATGGGCGGGGCACCGCGTTCGGCCAGCAGCCGGTTCAAGGCGCCGGCCAGATCGGGCGCGGTGTCGGCCAGGGTACCGTCCAGATCGAACAGGACCGCGCGGATCATTGTTCGAGGCGCACCGCGTGAACCATGTAGTTCACGTCCACGTCGCGCTCCAGGGCGTAGATCTTGGTGAACGGGTTGTAGGTGAGGCCGATCATGTGGCGCACCTCGAGCCCGGCTTCGCGGCAGTAGGAGGCGAGCTCGTGCGGCTTGATGAACTTGGCGTAGTCGTGCGTGCCCTTGGGCAGCAGCTTGAGCACGTACTCGGCGCCGATGATCGCGAAGAGGTACGACTTCGGGTTGCGGTTGATGGTGGAGAAGAACACGTCGCCGCCCGGTTTCACCAGCCGCGCGCAGGCCGAGACGATGCTCGCCGGGTCGGGCACGTGCTCGAGCATTTCCATGCAGGTGACGACGTCGTAGCTCGCCGGCTCGCGTTCGGCGAGCGCTTCGGCGGAGACGAGCTCGTAGTCGACTTTGGTCTGCGTTTCGAGCGCGTGCAATTGCGCCACCTTGAGGGCCTTCTCGCCGAGGTCGATGCCTTTCACCTGGGCGCCGCGGCGTGCCATGGCCTCCGAAAGAATCCCGCCGCCGCAGCCCACGTCGAGCACGCGCTTGCCGGCGAGCGGGGCCTTGTCCTCGATCCAGCCCAGGCGCAGCGGATTGATTTCGTGCAGCGGCTTGAATTCGCTGTTCGGGTCCCACCAGCGATGCGCGAGTTCGCTGAATTTGGCCAGTTCCTGTTGATCGACGTTCTGCATGCTGCGAATGCTCCGTGCAAGGCACGTATCTTAGCCGCGCGAAGGCCGCACAACAAAAAGCCCCGCCGCGGCGGGGCTTCCGTTCGAATGGCAGGGCGCTTAACGCGTGCCCACCACTTCGATTTCCACGCGACGGTTCTTCTGACGGCCTTCGCGGGTCTTGTTGGTGGCGACGGGCTGCGTTTCACCCTTGCCTTCCGTGTAGATGCGGTCGGCGGGGATGCCCTTGCTTACGAGGTAGTTCTTCACCGCTTCGGCGCGTCGCACGGACAGCTTCTGGTTGTAGGCCTCGGTGCCGATGCTGTCGGTGTGACCGATGGCGATGATGACCTCGAGGTTGAGGCCCTGCATCTTGCTCACCAGGTCGTCGAGTTCACGACGGCCTTCGGGACGCAGCGCGTACTTGTCGAAATCGAACAGCACGTCAGCGTTCAGCGTCACTTTCTGCTGTTCGGGGACCACGACGGGCGCGGGTGCGGGAGCCGGAGCGGGCGCCGGTTCGGCAGGCGCGGGAGCTGGCGCTACCGCGGGTTTCTTCACCAGATCGGGATCGCATTCGGCGATCGCCAGAGCGGGCGTCCAGTAGCCGGTGCGCCAGCACATGCCGAAGGGGCTCTTCACCACGAAACCGCGCGTATCGGTCAGGTAGCCGGCTTTGTCGGCGGCGGCCTGCGCACCGACCTGACCCGAGGCTGCACTGAGGACGAGAGCTAAGGCGACAAGGAAGGATTTTCCGAAGTTTTTCATCATGTTGTTTCCTCTCTAAAAAAGGAGCAGCGAGTTTGGCGGTTGCTTAGGCCATGAAAAGCTGCATTAGTTCAATAACTTATTATTCCAAACCGCGATGGCTTTAGCCAACGCCCCCGCTTCCAGTTCGACGAGGGCCCCGTCCCGAACTAGCAATCTTCCGGCCACCCACACGTGGGAGACGTGTTCGCGCCCGGCGCTGTACACGATCTGCGAGGCCGGGTCGTAGCACGGTAACACTTCCGGCGCCTCCAGTCGAATGGCGGCGATGTCGGCCGCCTTGCCCGCTTCCAGCGAGCCGATGCGGTGATGCAGACCCAGTGCGCGCGCGCCGTTGAGCGTGGCGCAACGCAGCGCGAGATGCGCGGGCAATGCGGCTGCATCGTGCGCGACCGCTTTGGCGAGCATCGCGGCCAGACGCATCTCGGCCAGCACATCGAGACGGTTGTTGCTCGCCGCGCCGTCGGTGCCGATCGCCACGTTGACGCCGGCCTTCAGCATGGCGGCCACCGGCGCGAAACCGCTGGCGAGCTTGAGGTTGGACGCGGGGCAATGCGCGACCGAGGCGCCGTGCTGCGCGAGCAGGCCGATCTCGCGTTCGTTGAGATGCACCGCGTGCACGGCGATGAGCCGCGGCGAGACGAGCCCCAGTGCGAGCATGCGATCGAAGGGCCGTACGCCGTATTTCTCCAGGGACTGGCGGATCTCGTCCTCGGTCTCGTGCAGATGCAGATGGATCGGCACGTCGAGCTCCTCGGCGATGGTGGCGATCCGGGTGAAGGTGTCGTCGTTCACCGTATAGGGAGCGTGCGGCGCCAGGCAGAAGGACAGACCGGCGTGTTCCGCGAAGCGGTCGCGCGTTGCCAGACCCTTGGCAAGGTAGTCGTCGGCGTCGGCCGCGTAGGCGGTGGGGAACTCGATCACGGTGAGGCCGATCGCGGCGCGCATGCCTGCATCCACGAAGGCCTGCGCCGCGGATTCGGGGAAGAAGTACATCTCGTTGGCGCAGGTCACGCCCGCGCGCAGCATCTCGGCGCAGGCGAGCAGAGTGCCGTCGTACACGAACTGCGGCGAGACGTGCTTCGCCTCGGCGGGCCAGATGTGCTCGTTCAGCCAGACCATCAGCGGCTTGTCGTCGGCGTAGCCGCGCAGCAGGCTCATGGCGGCGTGGGTGTGCGCGTTGACGAGGCCGGGAATGAGCGCGTGATGGGGCAGGGTGACGCGCTCGGCGGGAGCGTAGGCGCTTTCGGCCTCGGCGGTCGGCACCACGCCGACGATGTCGCCGTCGCGCACGGCGACGCTATGGTCCTCCAGCACCACGCCGTAGGGCTCGACCGGGATCACCCATTTTGCGTCGATCAGCAGGTCGATGGGGAGCGGTGTCGTACTCATGGCCCGCACGATATCAAAAAAATTCCGCCGCACCTTGATCCTGGCAAACCTATGACGCAAAAGCGTTTGCGCGATGGCGGCCGGGTACATTGGCCGCCGGGGTGCCGGATGCTAGAATTTGCTCCTTTTTACCGAGACTTAGAGCCGCTCCCAAACAGCGGCCGTGCGCCCGCATGGAACAGTTCGCCAAAGAGACCCTGCCGGTCAGCCTAGAAGAAGAAATGCGGCGCTCCTACCTCGATTACGCCATGAGCGTGATCGTAGGGCGCGCGCTTCCCGATGTGCGTGACGGTCTGAAACCTGTCCACCGACGGGTGTTGTACGCCATGCAGGAGGCGAACAACGTCTGGAACCGGCCGTACGTGAAGTGCGCCCGCGTCGTCGGTGAAGTGCTCGGTAAATACCACCCGCACGGCGACAGCGCCACGTACGAAGCGCTGGTGCGCATGGCGCAGGACTTCTCCATGCGTTACCCGCTCATCGACGGGCAGGGCAACTTCGGCTCCATCGACGGCGACTCGGCGGCGGCCTACCGCTACACCGAGTGCCGGCTGGAGCGCATCGCCGGCGAGCTGCTCGCCGACATCGACCGCGAGACGGTCGATTTCATGCCGAACTACGACGGCAAGGAGCAGGAACCGGTGGTGCTGCCCACGCGCCTGCCTAACCTGCTCATCAACGGTTCCTCGGGTATCGCCGTCGGCATGGCGACCAACATCCCGCCGCACAACCTGTGCGAGACGGTGGACGCCTGTCTGCTGCTGCTGCAGAACCCGGACGCCACCATCGACGACCTCATCAAGGTGATGCCGGCGCCGGACTTCCCCACCGCGGGCCTGATCTACGGCCTGAGCGGCGTGCACGAGGGCTACCGCACCGGCCGCGGCCGCGTGGTGATGCGCGCGCGCACCCATATCGAGGAGCTGGACCGCGGCAACCGCCAGGCGATCATCGTCGACGAGCTGCCCTACCAGGTGAACAAGAAGAACCTGCTCGAGCGCATCGCCGAGCTGGTGAACGAGAAGAAGCTGGAGGGCATCGCGCACATCCAGGACGAGTCCGACAAGACCGGCATGCGCGTGGTGATCGAGCTCAAGCGCGGCGAGATGCCAGAGGTGGTGCTGAACAACCTCTACAAGCACACCCAGCTCCAGGAGACCTTCGGCATCAATATGGTGGCGCTGGTGGACGGCCAGCCGCGCCTGCTCAACCTCAAGCAGATGCTGGAGGCGTTTATCCTGCATCGGCGCGAAGTCGTCACGCGGCGCACGGTCTACGACCTGCGCAAGGCGCGCGAACGGGCGCACATCCAGGAGGGCCTCGCGGTCGCGCTCTCGAACGTGGACGAGATCATCGCCCTCATCAAGGCGGCGCAGACGCCGGCCGAGGCGAAGCAGAAGCTGCTCGCCAAGCCCTGGCGCTCGCAACTGGTGCAGGAGATGCTCGCGCGCGCCGGGTCGGAAGCCACCAAGCCGGAGACGCTGGCGCCGGGCCTGGGCATGACGCCCGATGGCTACCGGCTTTCGGAAGCGCAGGCGCAGCGCATTCTCGAAATGCAACTGCAGCGCCTCACCGGCCTGGAGCAGGACAAGATCGTCGCCGACTACCGCGAGCTGCTCGAAACCATCGCCGACCTCTCCGACATCCTCGCGCGGCCGGAGCGCATCACCGCCATCATCGCCGACGAGCTGAAGCAGATCCGCGACCAGTACGGCGACAAGCGCCGCAGCGAGATCGTCGTTCACACCGAGGACATCGACATCGAGGACCTCATCACGCCGACCGACCTGATGGTGACGTTCTCGCACGCCGGCTACGTGAAGTCGCAGCCGGTGGCCGACTATCGCGCCCAGAACCGCGGCGGCCGCGGGCGGCAGGCGGCGGCGATCAAGGAAGACGATTTCATCGAACACCTGTTCATCGCCCACACCCACGACTACATCCTGTGCTTCTCGAACCGCGGGCGGGTCTACTGGCTGCGCGGCTACGAAGTGCCGCAGGGCACCCGCACCAGCCGCGGCAAGCCGATCGTCAACCTCTTCCCGCTGGAGGAGGGTGAACGCATCAGCGCGCTGCTGCCGGTCAAGCAGTTCGACGAGCACCACTTCGTGTTCATGGCCACCGCGCAGGGCACGGTGAAGAAGACGCCGCTGTCGGATTTCTCGCGTCCGCGCGAGAAGGGCATCATCGCCGTCGATCTGGACGAGGGCGACTACCTCGTCGGCGCGCAGATCACCGACGGCGGCTGCGACGTCATGCTGTTCTCCGACGCGGGCAAGGCGGTGCGCTTCGAGGAAAGCGACGTGCGGCCGATGGGCCGCGCCGCGCGCGGGGTGCGCGGCATGAAACTGGGCGAAGGCCAGCGTGTGGTGTCGATGCTGGTGGCCAAGGACGAGACCCAGACCGTGCTCACCGCGACCGAGAACGGCTACGGCAAGCGCACGCCCATCTCCGAGTACACCCGCCACGGCCGCGGTACGCAGGGCATGATCGCGATTCAGACCACCGAGCGCAACGGCAAGCTCATCGGCGCGCTGCTGGTGAACGAGCAGGACGAGCTGATGCTGGTCTCCACGGGCGGCGTGCTGATCCGCACCAAGGTGGCGCAGATCCGCGAAATGGGCCGTTCGACCCAGGGCGTGAGCCTCATCAGCCTGGACGAAGGCACCAAGCTTGCGGGCATCGCCAAGGTGCTGGAAAGCGACGAGGAGAACGGCGAATCCGCGGAGAACGAATCATCGGACCCGGCCGCGCAGCCCGAGGACGGACCGGGCCGGGAATTGCCGCCGGAGAACGGCGGGGAGTGAGGACGTCGTGACACGCGTGTACAACTTCAGCCCTGGGCCGGCCGCGCTGCCGGAGCCGGTGCTGCGGCAGGCCGCCGAGGAGATGCTGGACTGGCATGGCACCGGCATGTCTGTGATGGAGATGAGCCACCGCGGCAAGGCCTTCATGTCCATTGCCGCAGAAGCCGAAGCCGATCTGCGCGAGCTGTTGGCGATCCCCGAGGATTACGCGGTGCTGTTTTTGCAAGGCGGCGCGACCATGCAGTTCGCCGCCGTGCCGCTCAACCTCATGCCGTCCGGCGGTTCGGCCGATTATGTGGATACCGGCCACTGGTCGAGCCGGGCGATCAAGGAGGCGAAGCGTTACGGCAAGGTGCGCGTGATCGCTTCCTCCGCCGACAAGAACTACAGCTACGCGCCGGCGCAGGACGCCTGGCAGCTCGTCGACCCGCAAGCCGCCTACGTGCACTACACGCCGAACGAGACCATCGGCGGCGTGGAATTCCACTGGGTGCCGGAGACGGGCGGCGTGCCGCTGGTGGCGGACATGTCCTCCAACATCCTTTCGAGGCCGATCGACGTCAGCAAATACGGCGTGATCTACGCCGGCGCGCAGAAGAACATCGGCCCCGCGGGCCTCACGGTGGTGATCGTGCGCAAGGACCTGCTCGGCCGCGCGCGCGCCGAGACGCCGACGCTGCTCGACTGGAAAGTGCAGGCCGAGGCCCAGTCGATGTCGAACACGCCGCCCACCTACGCGATCTACATCGCCGGCCTGGTGTTCAAGTGGATCAAGGCCGAGGGGGGGCTGGCCGAAATGGAGCGGCGCAACCGCGCCAAGGCGGCGCTGCTGTACGAGCTGCTGGATTCGTCCGATTTCTACCGCAGCCCGGTGCGGCCCGAGGACCGCTCGATCATGAACGTGCCGTTCACGCTCGCCGACGAAGCGCTGAACGAGGCCTTCCTTCAGGGCGCGAGGGAGCGCGGCCTGGTGGAGCTCAAGGGGCACCGTTCGGTGGGCGGCATGCGTGCCTCCATCTACAACGCCATGCCCCTCGAAGGCGTGCAGCGGCTCGTCGAGTACATGCGCGAGTTCGAGGCGAAACACGCATGAAGCGAAACTATCGCATTCTGGTGCTGAACCAGATTTCGGCTGTCGGCCTCAGGCGCTTCCCGCAAGACGTATACCAGGTCGGTAAGGACATCGCGGAACCGGATGCGATTTTGGTGCGCTCGGCCGACATGCACAGCATGGACATTCCCGCGAGCGTGAAGGCCATCGGCCGCGCCGGCGCGGGCACCAACAACATTCCCGTGAAGGCGATGAACGCCCGCGGCGTGCCGGTGTTCAACGCGCCGGGCGCGAACGCCAACGCGGTGAAGGAGCTGGTCATCGCGGGCCTGCTGATGGGCGCACGCAACCTCGTGCCGGCGATGCGCTTCGTCGCCGGGCTGCAGGGCGGCGACGGGCTCGACGCCCGGGTGGAAGACGGCAAGAAGCAGTTCGCCGGCATGGAGCTCGCCGGCCACACCCTGGGCGTGATCGGCCTGGGCAAGATCGGCAGCCTGGTCGCCGACGCCGGGATCAAGCTCGGCATGCAGGTGATCGGCTACGACCCGCACATCACCGTGGAGGCGGCCTGGACCCTGCCTTCCCAGGTGAAGCGCGCGCATTCGATCGCCGAGGTACTGCATGCCAGCCATTTCGTCAGCCTGCACGTGCCGCTCGTGCCCGAGACGCGAGGCATCATCGACGCTGCGGCCCTCGATGCGGCGCGCCAGGGTCTCGTGCTGCTCAATTTCGCGCGCGACGCCATCGTCGACGAGCAGGCAGTGCTGCACGCGTTCGAGACCCGCAAGCTCAAGTATTACATCACCGATTTTCCGACGGCCGCGTTGCTGCACCATCCCTGCGTGGTGGCGCTGCCTCATCTCGGTGCCTCGACGCGGGAGGCCGAGGAGAATTGCGCGGTCATGGTGGTCGACCAGGTGCGTGAGTACCTGGAAGACGGCTGCATCCGCAATGCGGTCAACTTCCCGGATGTGGTGATGGCGCGCGAGGCGCCGTACCGCGTGGCGATCGCCAACGCCAACGTACCCAACATGGTGGGCCAGATCTCCACCGCCATGGCGCGCGCCGGGCTGAACATTCACAATATGGTCAACAAGTCGAAGGGCGAGATGGCCTATACGCTCGTCGATGTGGACAGTCCGGTGCCGGATCAGGTCGTGCAGGACATCGCCCGCATCGACGGCGTGCTCTCGGTGCGCTACATACCGGTCGAACAATGAACGAAGACGAAATCCGCAAACATCGGGAAGCGATCGACCGTTACGACGATCAGATCCTGCAGCTGATCAGCGAACGCTCGAAGCACGTGCAGGCCGTCGGCCGCATCAAGGGCAACGTCGCGCAGAAGCAGCGCCCGGACCGCGAGGCGCAGATCCTGCGCCGCATGGCCGCCAACAACCCCGGCCCGCTGTCGAACGAGGCCGTCATGGCGATCTGGCGCGAGATCATCAGCCAGAGCATGGCGCTCGAACAGCGGCTCGTCGTGTCCTACCTCGGGCCGGCCGGGACCTTCAGCCACGTCGCCGCGAAAATGCATTTCGGCACCGCGCCCGAGCTGGTGCCCTGCCCCACGATCGACGAGGTGTTCCGCCAGGCCGAAACCGGCGCGGCGAATTTCGCCGTGGTGCCGGTGGAGAACTCCACCGAAGGGGCGGTCGGCCGCACGCTCGATCTGCTGCTGCAGACGCCGCTCACCATCTGTTCCGAGATCGTGCTGCGTGTGCGCCAGAACCTGATGCGCAAGTCCAACTCGCTGGAAGGCATCACGCGCGTCTATTCCCACTCGCAGTCGCTCGCGCAGTGCCAGAACTGGCTCTCGCGCAACCTGCCCAACGCGGCACGCGTGCCGGTGGCGAGCAACGGCGAGGCGGCGCGTCTGGCGGCCAACGAGCCGGACGCCTGCGCCATCGGGCCGGCGCTCGCAGCCGAACTCTACGGTCTGGAGATCGTCGCGCCGGACATTGAGGACGAGGTGAACAACGCCACGCGCTTCCTGGTGCTGGGCACCAACGTGAAGTGCGGTCCCACGGGCGACGACCTCACTTCGATCGTGATGTCCGCGCCCAACCGGCCCGGCGCGGTGCATGCGCTGCTCACGCCCATCGCCCGGCACGGCATCAGCATGACGCGCATCGAGTCGCGCCCCTCGCGGCTCGCGCGTTGGGAGTACATGTTCTACGTCGATCTGGAAGGCCACCAGGACGACGACAAACTGGGCCCCGTGCTCAACGAGCTCAAGGAACTCGCGCCCTTCCTCAAGGTGCTGGGGTCCTATCCGCGCGCGCCACGATGAACGCCATTCCGAACGATCCCTGCGAACTCGCGCCTGCGCACATCCGTGCCATCGCGCCCTATCAACCCGGCAAGCCGATCACCGAGCTCGCGCGCGAGCTCGGGCTGGAGCCGGAGTCCATCGTCAAGCTGGCCTCGAACGAGAACCCGCTCGGCATGTCGCCCAAGGCGCGCGCCGCGATCGAGGCCGCGCTGCCGGAGCTGCACCGCTATCCCGACAACTTCGAGCTGACGCAGGCGATCGCCCGCCGGCTCGACATGCCGATGGAGGCGATCGTGCTCGGCAACGGCTCGAACGACCTGCTGGAGATGGTCGCGTCCGTGTTCCTCGGGCAGGGGCGTTCGGCGGTCTATTCGCAGCACGCCTTCGCGGTCTACCCGCTTGCGACGCAGGCGCGCGGCGCGCGCAGCATCGTCGTGCCGGCCAAAGACTACGGCCACGACCTGGACGCGATGGCGCGCGCGATCGAGGCCGACACGCGGGTGGTGTTCATCGCCAACCCCAACAACCCGACCGGCACCATGCTGACGGCGGACGAGCTCCAGGCCTTCCTGCGCAAAGTGCCGCCGCATGTGGTGGTGGTGCTGGACGAGGCTTACAACGAATACCTGCCGGACGAGCTGAACTACGACAGCCGCGCCTGGCTCGGCAGACATCCCAATCTCGTCATCACGCGCACCTTCTCGAAGGCCTACGGGCTGGCGGGCTTGCGCGTCGGCTATGCGCTGTGCGACAAGCGCGTCGCGGATCTCCTGAACCGCGTGCGGCAGCCCTTCAACGTCAACAACCTCGCCCTGGTCGCGGCGCGGGCGGCGCTCGACGACGCGGAGTTCGTGCGCAAGACGCAGGCGCTGAACCGCGAAGGCATGCGGCAGCTGGAGGAGGGTTTCCGCAAGCTGGGGCTCGCCTGGATCCCTTCCTACGGCAATTTCGTCGCGGTGGAACTGCCGCGCACGGACGGCGCCAGCCAGGGCGCGGCGGTGTACCAGAAGCTGTTGCGCGAAGGCGTGATCGTGCGTCCCGTCGGCGGCGGCTACGAAATGCCCGATCACCTGCGCGTGACGGTCGGCCTGCCGGAGGAGAACGCGCGTTTCCTGCAGGCGCTGGCCAAGGTGCTGGGCAAGGAGAGCTGATTGGCCGAGTTCGCGCAAGCCGCAGTCATCGGCGTGGGCCTGATCGGCGGATCGTTCGCGCTCGCGCTCAAGGACGCCGGCGTGGTGGAGCGGGTGGCGGGCGTCGGTCGCGACGCCGAGAACCTGCGTACCGCGCTTGCGCGCGGCATCATCGATATCGCCACCCACGATGTGGCGGAAGCGGTGCGCGAAGCCGATCTGGTGTTCGTCGCCACGCCGGTGGGCGCCATGGCCGGCGTGTTCGCGAGAATCGCGCCGGTGTTGAAACCCGGCGCGCTGATCACAGACGGCGGCAGCACCAAGCAAAGCGTCATCGAAGCGGCGCGCAAGGGCCTGGGCGCGCGCATCGCGCAGTTCGTGCCCTCGCATCCCATCGCCGGCTCGGAGAAGAGCGGCGCCGCGGCGGCGAGCAGCACGCTCTACCTCGATCACGAAGTGGTGCTCACGCCGCTGCCGGAGAACCGTCCGGAGGACGTGGCGCGCATCCGCGCGCTGTGGGCGCGCTGCGGTGCCCGAGTAGTGGAGATGAATGCGCGCGAGCACGATGCGGTGATGGCAGCGGTGAGCCATGCGCCCCATTTCATCGCCTTCGCCTACATGCATGCGATCGCCGCGCGCAAGGACGCCACCGACTTGCTGGTACATGCGGGCGGTGGGCTGCGCGATTTCACCCGCATCGCTTCCAGCCACCCGCGCATGTGGAGCGATATCTGCATGGCCAACCGCGAGGCGTTGCTTGCCGAGCTGGCGCGCTTCGAGCAGGCGGTGGGCGAACTGCGCGCGCTGCTGGAGGCGAACGACGCAGCGGAGCTGGAGGCGCGCTTCAGCCATGCGCGTGCCTTGCGCGACGCCTGGATCGCCTCTCAGGTCGCGCCGCCCGAAGGAGAGTAGTTGCATGGCCTCAGGGCGTACCCCCTATCTCGATCTGCAGCCCGTCCGCGCCGTGTCCGGCACGGTGGTGCTGCCCGGCTCCAAGAGCATTTCCAACCGCACGCTGCTGCTCGCGGCGCTCGCTTCGGGCATGACCGAAGTGAAGGGGCTGCTGGCCTCCGACGACACCGCGCACATGCTGGACGCGCTGCGCAAGCTCGGCGTGGCGTGGGAGCGGCGCGGCCAGTCCGACGACTACGTCGTGCAGGGCGTGGGCGGTCCCTTCCTCATCAAGCAGGCCGATCTCTTCCTCGGCAACGCCGGCACGGCCTTCCGTCCGCTGACGGCGGTGCTGGCGCTGTGCAAGGGCCACTATCTGCTGCACGGCGTGCCGCGCATGCACGAGCGGCCGATCGGCGATCTGGTGGACGCGCTGCGGCAACTGGGTGCCGACATCCGCTACCTCGGCAACGAGGGCTATCCGCCGCTGGAGATCGTGCAATCGGAGCTTTCCGGCGACGGCACCGTGCGGGTGCGCGGCAACGTGTCGAGCCAGTTCCTGACGGCGCTGCTGATGGCGCTGCCGCTGACCGGCCGCCCCATGACGGTGGAAGTGGTGGGCGAGCTGATCTCCAAGCCCTATGTGGAGATCACCCTCAATCTCATGCGCCGTTTCGGCGTCGAGGTGGAACGCGAAGGGTGGCAGCGCTTCCGCATTCCCGGCGGCGCGCAGTATCGCAGCCCGGGTGTGATCCATGTCGAAGGGGATGCCTCTTCGGCCTCCTATTTCCTCGCCGCGGCCGCCATCGCCGGCGGACCGGTACGGGTGGAGGGCATCGGCAGGCAGAGCATCCAGGGCGACGTGCGTTTCGTGGAAGTACTGGAGCGCATGGGTGCCACCGTCACCATGGACGACAACTGGGTCGAGGCGCGCGGACCGGGCGGCAAGCTGCGGGCGCTGGATGCCGATCTTAACCACATTCCCGACGCCGCCATGACAGCGGCGGTGCTGGCGCTGTTCGCCGACGGGCCGAGCACGCTGCGCAACATCGCGAGCTGGCGCGTGAAGGAGACCGACCGCCTCGCCGCCATGGCCACGGAACTGCGCAAAGTGGGGGCTGTGGTCGAGGAGGGCGCGGATTACCTTCGCATCGAGCCGCCGGCACAGCTCAGGAGCGCCGCCATCGACACTTACGACGACCATCGCATGGCGATGTGCTTTTCGCTCGTGGCGCTGGGCGGGGTGCCGGTGCGCATCAACGATCCGGAATGCGTCAACAAGACCTTTCCGGAGTATTTCCGCGTCTTCGCGCAATTGGCGCGGCAGTGAGGCTGTCCATGCCGAAAGCGCGGGGACCGGCCGGCAAGGCTTTCGTGATCGAAACACCATGAATCGCATTCCCGTGATCGCCATCGACGGCCCTTCGGCCTCGGGCAAGGGCACGGTCGCCGAACGCGTCGCGCGCGTGCTGGGCTTCCATTACCTGGATAGCGGGGCGCTGTACCGTCTGGTGGCGCTGGCGGCACTGCGGGCCGGCGCCGACCCGGAGGACGAGGCGCGCGTGGCCGAACTTGCGCGCGCGCTCGATGTCCGTTTCGAGTCGGGTCGGATTTATCTCGCCGGTGAGGACGTCACCGACGCCATCCGGGCCGAGGAGGTCGGTGTGGCGGCGTCCCGCGTGGCTGCGCTGCCCGCCGTGCGCGAGGCCCTGCTGGAGCGCCAGCGGCGCTTCCGGCAGGCGCCGGGACTGGTCGCGGACGGCCGCGACATGGGCTCCGTGGTCTTCACCGACGCCGATCTCAAGGTGTTTTTGACCGCGAGTGTCGAGGCGCGCGCCCAGCGGCGTTATAAACAGTTGATGGAAAAAGGAATCCCTGCTAGCATCCACAACCTTTCGCGCGACCTGCATGAACGCGATGCGCGCGACGCGGCCAGAGCGGTCGCGCCGCTCAGGCAGATGCCGGATGCGCGCCTGCTCGACACCACCGACATGGGTGTCGATGAAGCGGTGAACCAGGTCCTTGCCTGGTACCGCGATTTGAAGTCGTAAGTGGGTGGCTGGCTGTTGCGGCAGCCGGTCGAGTGTGCAACCAACCAACCCCGCCGGTGAGTTTGGCGGAGCTGATTTTTTAGGTCACTTTTTTATGTCTACAGCTTCTACCGCAGTCGATACCTCCAACGAGAGCTTTGCTGCGCTTTTCGAAGAGAGCCTGAACCGCAAGGAGATGCGGGTCGGCGAGGTCATCACTGCGGAGGTCGTACGTGTCGACCAGAATTACGTGGTGGTGAACGCGGGACTGAAGTCCGAGTCGTTCATTCCGATCGAAGAGTTCCGTGACGACCACGGCGAGGTCAACGTCAAACCGGGCGACTTCGTCAGCGTGGCGATCGAAGCGCTGGAGGACGGCTACGGCGAGACGCGGCTGTCGCGCGACAAGGCCAAGCGCCTGGCCGCGTGGATGGAACTGGAAAAAGCGCTCGAGGAACAATCCATCGTGCAGGGCGTCATCACCGGCAAGGTGAAGGGCGGCCTCACCGTCATGATCAACGGCATCCGGGCCTTCCTGCCCGGTTCGCTGGTCGACATGCGCCCCGTGAAGGACACCACGCCTTACGAGGGCAAGACCATGGAATTCAAGGTCATCAAGCTCGACCGCAAGCGCAACAACGTCGTGGTGTCGCGCCGCGCCGTGCTTGAGGAAACCGCCGGTGCCGAGCGCGAGGAACTGCTCAAGTCGCTGCAGGAAGGCACCATCGTCAAGGGTATCGTCAAGAACATCACCGACTACGGCGCGTTCGTGGACCTGGGCGGCATCGACGGTCTGCTGCACATCACCGATCTCGCCTGGCGTCGCGTGAAGCACCCGAGCGAGGTGCTGAACGTGGGCGACGAAGTGACCGCCAAGGTGCTGCGCTTCGACCAGGAGAAGAACCGCGTGTCGCTGGGCCTCAAGCAGCTCGGCGAAGACCCGTGGATCGGTCTGTCGCGCCGCTATCCGCCCGGCACGCGTCTGTTCGGCAAGGTCACCAACCTCACCGACTACGGCGCGTTCGTGGAAGTGGAGCAGGGCATCGAGGGCCTGGTGCACGTCTCCGAGATGGACTGGACCAACAAGAACGTCCATCCGTCCAAGGTGGTGCAGCTCGGCGACGAGGTCGAAGTGATGATCCTGGAGATCGACGAAGAACGTCGCCGGATCTCGCTCGGCATGAAGCAGTGCATGCCCAACCCCTGGGAAGAGTTCGCCCAGAACCACCGCAAGGGCGACCGCGTGCGCGGCCAGATCAAGTCGATCACCGACTTCGGCATTTTCATCGGCCTGCCCGGCGGCATCGACGGCCTGGTGCACCTGTCCGACCTCTCCTGGTCGCAGCCCGGCGAGGAAGCCGTTCGCAACTACAAGAAGGGCGACGAGGTCGAGGCCATGGTGCTGGCGATCGACGTCGAGCGTGAGCGCATTTCGCTCGGCATCAAGCAGCTCGAGGGCGATCCGTTCAACGCCTTCGTCGCGACCCACGAGAAGGGTTCGGTCGTCACCGGCACGGTGCAGAGCGTCGATGCCAAGGGCGCGGTCATCCTGCTGCCCAACGACATCGAAGGCTATCTGCGGGCGTCCGAGATCTCGCGCGACCGCGTCGAGGATGCCCGTACGCATCTGAAGGAAGGCGACACGGTCACGGCGATGATCATCAACATCGACCGCAAGAATCGCCAGGTCAACCTGTCGATCAAGGCCAAGGAGATCGCCGACGAAGAGAGCGCCATGGCCAAGCTGCAGAGCGAATCTGCCGCCAGCTCCGGCAGTACCAACCTTGGCGCCTTGCTGAAAGCCAAGCTCGACAACAAGAACGCGCAGCAGTAACGCGCGCCGCTAAAGGGGCACAGGGGAGGCGTGCATGACCAAGTCGGAGCTGATCGCGCGTCTGGCCGCTCGCTATCCGCAACTGGTGGCGAAGGACGCGGAGTACGCGGTGAAGATGATTCTCGATGCGATGACCAACAGTCTGGTCAACGGTCAGCGCATCGAGATTCGCGGGTTCGGCAGTTTCGGATTGAATTACCGTCCGGCCCGGGTCGGCCGCAACCCCAAGTCCGGCGAGAAGGTTTACGTACCCGAGAAGTACGTGCCGCACTTCAAGGCGGGCAAGGAACTGCGCGAGCGCGTGGACAACGCGCACAAATCCCAGCAGGCGAATCGCTGAAGGGAGAGGAAATCGGCGCGGCGCAATCCCGCGCCGATTTCGTTTATGGAGGCCGGCGCTCTTGCGGCTTCCGCATTTGAAAGCTATACAGGAAGCCGTCCACCGGCTCTGAATTGGTAGCCATGGCGCTGATCCGCTTTTTCATTCTGCTGGTCTGGTTGCTGGTCTTCGTCGTGCTGCTGTTGTTTGCGGCCAAGAACGTCGAACCGGTCACGCTGCGTTTCTACTTCGACCAGGCGTGGGAGGCGCCGCTGATCGTGATCGTGCTCGCGGCCTTCGCCGCGGGGGCGCTGTTCGGCGTCGCCGCATGCATACCCCCGCTGGTGCGCAGCCGCCGCACGGCCATGAACCTGCGCCGCGAGCTGCGCATCCGCGACAAGGCGGTCGCGAAGCCCGAACCGTCCACAACGTCTGCCGTCACCGATGTTTCCACTTCAGTCTGAGGCGCCCGGCACGGTGTGGGCACGTTTCATCGCGTAGCGTAAACGGGCGGCATGGAATTCGATCTCTGGTGGCTCATCGTCTGCCCGCTGTTCTTCGGCCTGGGCTGGCTGGCGGCGCGCATCGACATCAAGCATCTGCTGCTGGAATCGCGCGCCCTGCCGCGCTCCTACTTCAAGGGCCTCAACTTCCTGCTCAACGAACAGCCGGACAAGGCCATCGAGGCCTTCATCGAAGTGGTCAAGGTCGATCCCGAGACCGTCGAACTGCATTTCGCGCTCGGCAGCCTGTTCCGCCGCCGCGGCGAAACCGAGCGCGCCATCCGCATGCACCGCAGTCTGCTGGAGCGTCCCGATCTGGGCGAGGAGCAGCGCGTGCAGGCGCTCTACGAACTGGGACAGGACTATCTCAAGGCCGGGCTGCTGGACCGTGCCGAGGAGGTGTTCCTCAAGCTGAGCGAAGGGCCGCACCGCATGGAGGCCCTGCGCCACCTGCTCGACATCTACCAGCAGGAGAAGGAGTGGCGGAAGGCGATCGACGTCGCCCAGCGCCTGGAGAAGGAGTCCGGCCAGTCGTGGCAGAAGGAGATCGCCAATTTCCACTGCGAGATCGCGGCGGCGGCCTCCACCGGCGGCCGCACCGAGGAAGCGCGCGCCGAACTGCAGCGGGCCCTGGACGCCAACCGGCGCTGTGTGCGGGCGAGTATCATGCTCGGCGACCTGGCCGCGGCCGCCGGCAATCATGCCGAGGCCATCGAGCACTGGACGCGCGTGGAGCGTCAGAACCCGACTTATCTCTCGCTGGTGGCGCAGCGTCTGCTGAAGAGCTTCCAGGCTCAGGGGCGGGGCCGCGAAGGCATCGAGCGGCTGCGCAACTATCTCGCCAACTATCCCTCGCTGGATCTGCTCGACGTGGTGTTCCAGGTGACGCTGGACGAGGAGGGGCCGGAAGAGGCCTACCGCCTGGTGCGCGACGAGCTGCGGCGCAACCCGACCCTGATCGGGCTGGACAAGCTGTTCGAGGCCGAGATCCTCGCCGCGCCGGTCGAACGGCGCAACGACCTGGAACTGGTGAAGAACCTGGTGCACCAGCACACGCGCCGCCTGGCGCGCTACCGCTGCAAGGACTGCGGCTTCAAGGCGCGCCAGTTCTACTGGCAGTGCCCGGCCTGCATGGGCTGGGAGACCTATCCGCCCAAGCGGGCGGAAGAGTACGACCTCGCTCCCTGATGGCGACACGAATCTTGCATCCAGGCGCCCAGTGCCATTGACGAAGGAGTAAGTCCTTGAAGATCACCATGATCGGCACCGGATACGTGGGTCTGGTCTCCGGTGCGTGCCTGGCCGAGGTTGGCAACGACGTGCTGTGTTTCGACGTCGACCGGCAAAAGATCGAGATCCTGGAAGCCGGCGGCATCCCCATCTACGAACCGGGCCTGCTGGAGATGGTGCAGCGCAACCGGGCCGCGGGGCGGCTGCGCTTCACCACCGACGTGGAGGAAAGCGTTGCCTGGGGCGACGTGCAGTTCATCGCCGTCGGCACGCCGCCCGACGAGGACGGTTCGGCCGACGTGAAACACGTGGTCTCGGCCGCGCGCGCGATCGGCCGGCACATGAACTGGTACAAGGTCATCGTCGACAAGTCCACGGTGCCGGTGGGCACGGCCGACGCCGTCAGGGCAGCCATCGCCGAGGAGCTGAAGGCGCGCAACCTCGACATCCCGTTCTCGGTCGTCTCCAACCCCGAGTTCCTCAAGGAAGGGGCTGCGGTCGAGGATTTCATGCGGCCCGACCGCATCATCATCGGCAGCGACGACGAGCATGCCACCCGCGTCATGCGCAGCATCTATGCGCCCTTCCAGCGCAACCATGAACGGTTGATCGTGATGGATGTGCGCTCGGCGGAGCTCACCAAGTACGCCGCCAACGCCATGCTGGCCACGCGCATCTCGTTCATGAACGAGATGGCCAACCTGGCCGAGAAACTCGGCGCCGACATCGAGCAGGTGCGCCGCGGCATCGGCTCCGATCCGCGCATCGGCTGGCACTTCCTCTATCCAGGCGTGGGCTACGGCGGCTCCTGCTTCCCCAAGGACGTGAAAGCGGTGCTGCGTACGGCCGCCGCGCACGGGATGCAGATGCATCTGCTGGAAGCCGTGGAGCGCGTCAACGAGGCGCAGAAGCACGTGCTCGTGAAGAAGATCGTGCAGCGCATGGGCGAGGACCTGCGGGGCAAATGCTTCGCGCTCTGGGGGCTCGCCTTCAAGCCGAATACAGACGACATGCGCGAGGCCCCCAGCCGCGTACTGGTTGCGGAGCTGCTCAAGCGCGGCGCCACGATCCACGCCTACGACCCGGCGGCGATGGACGAGGCGCGGCGCGTGTTCGGCGACGAGCCGCGCATCCGCTACGCCGCATCGCCCATGGGGGCGCTGGAGGGTGCGGACGCCCTGGCCATCGTCACCGAATGGAAAGAATTCCGCAGCCCGGATTTCGCGAGCATCAAGCGAGCGCTGAAGCAGCCGCTGGTGTTCGACGGACGCAATCTCTACGACCCGCGCGACGTGCGCGAAGCGGGTCTGGAATATTTCGCGATCGGACGGCCCGCTTGAAAGTCACGCTACCTTCCTTCGAAAACGCGCGCGTCCTCGTGGTCGGGGACGTGATGCTCGACCGTTACTGGTTCGGCGAGGTGAGCCGCATTTCCCCCGAGGCGCCGGTGCCGGTGGTGCGGGTCGAACGCACCGAGGAGCGGCCCGGCGGTGCGGCCAACGTCGCCCGCAATATCGTCGCCCTGGGCGCCCGGGCGGCGCTGCTTTCCGTGGTGGGGCGGGACGAGGCCGGCGCGAGCCTCAAACGCCTCGCGGAGGCGTCAGGGGTGCGCGCGAGCCTGCACGTGGACGCCGCGTTCTCCACCACCGTGAAGCTGCGCGTGATCGGACGCCAGCAGCAGCTGCTGCGCATCGATTTCGAAACCATGCCGAGCCACGAGGTGCTGGCGGCGAAACTGCAGGAATTCGAGCGGGCGATCGAGGACTGCCAGGTCGTCATCCTGTCCGATTACGGCAAGGGCGGGCTGACCCACATCGAGACGATGATACGGCTGGCGCGCGAGCGCGGCCGTACGGTGCTGGTCGATCCCAAGGGCGACGACTATTCGCGCTATCGCGGTGCCACCGCGGTGACGCCCAACCGCGCCGAGCTGCGCGAGGTGGTGGGCCGTTGGAAGGACGAGGAGGATCTCACCCGCCGCGCCCAGGCGCTGCGGGACGAGCTCGACCTGGACGCCATCCTGCTCACCCGCAGCGAGGAGGGCATGACGCTCTACCAGCGCGACCGGGTGGTGCACGAGCCGACCAAGGCGCGCGAGGTGTACGACGTCAGCGGCGCGGGCGACACCGTCATCGCCACGCTGGGGACCATGCTGGCCAGCGGCGCGGGCATGGTCGAGGCGATGCGCGTGGCCAATCACGCCGCCGGCATCGTCGTTGGTAAACTAGGCACTGCGGTGGTCCACCGGGACGAGCTGCTCGCCGAGCTGAACGCCCACTGAGCACGGGCGCACCGTCCGGGACCTCCCCATCCTCGAACAGTCTTATGGCCACTTATTACGTCGTCACCGGCGCAGCCGGCTTCATCGGTTCCAATCTCGTGCGGGCGCTCAACGAGCGCGGCATTGACAACATCATCGCGGTTGACAACCTGTCGCGCGCCGACAAGTTCCGCAACCTGGTGAACTGCGAGATCGCCGACTTCTTCGACAAGGAGGACTTCATCCAGCGGCTGCGGGCCGGCGCCTTCGAAGGCGCCTTCGAGGCGGTGCTGCACCAGGGCGCGTGCTCCGACACCATGGAGACCGACGGCCGCTACATGATGGAGAACAACTACCGCTATTCCGTGACGCTGCTCGATTTCTGCCAGGAGGAGGACATCCCGTTCATCTACGCCTCTTCCGCCTCCGTGTACGGCGCCGGCAAGGTGTTCCGCGAAGCGCGCGAGTTCGAGGCGCCGCTCAACGTCTACGGTTATTCGAAATTCCTGTTCGACCAGGTGGTACGGCGGCGGCTGCCCGCTGCCGATTCGCAGATCGTCGGGTTCCGCTATTTCAACGTCTACGGCCCGAACGAGGCGCACAAGGGGCGCATGGCCTCGGTAGCCTGGCATTTTTACAACCAGTACCGGCAGAACGGCCGGGTGAAGCTGTTCGAGGGCAGCGACGGCTACGGCGACGGCGAGCAGCGGCGCGACTTCGTCTCGGTCGAGGACGTCGTCAAGGTCAACCTGCATTTCCTCGAGCGGCCGCAGTATTCGGGTATCTACAACGTCGGCACCGGCCGCGCGCAGTCGTTCAACGAGATGGCGGTGGCGACCATCAACGCCTGCCGGCGCGCCGAGCGCAAGCCGCCGGCCTCATTGGACGAACTCAAGGCACTGGGCGCGATCGAATACATTCCGTTCCCCGAAGCGCTCAAGGGCAAATACCAGAGCTATACCGAGGCGGACATCACCGCCTTGCGCAATGCCGACTACCAGGCGCCGTTCCTTTCGGTGGCCGAGGGTGTCGAGCGCTATGTCGACGAACTGATGCGGCGAGAAGGCCATGTACAAAACGATTGATGCGACCATCGGCGAAACGCCGCTCGTGCGCCTGCAGCGCCTGCCGGGCAAGACCAGCAATGTGGTGCTCTGCAAGCTGGAAGGCAACAACCCGGCGGGATCGGTGAAGGACCGGCCGGCGTTTTCGATGATTAAGCGGGCCGAGGAGCGCGGCGAGATCAAGCCCGGCGACACCCTCATCGAGGCGACCAGCGGCAACACCGGCATCGCGCTCGCCATGGCGGCGGCCATGCTGGGCTACCGCATGATCCTGATCATGCCCGAACACCTTTCGGTCGAACGCCGCCAGACCATGCGCGCCTTCGGCGCCGAGATCATCCTCACGCCCAAGGCGGGCGGCATGGAGGCCGCGCGCGACCTCGCGGACAAGATGGTGGCCGAAGGCAAGGGGCGCATGCTCGACCAGTTCGCCAACCCGGACAACCCGCGCGCCCATTACGAAGGCACCGCGCCGGAAATCTGGCGCGACACCGAGGGCAAGATCACGCATTTCGTGAGCAGCATGGGCACCACCGGCACCATCGTCGGCTGCTCGCGCTACTTCAAGGAACGCAATCCGAACATCCAGATCATCGGCTGCCAGCCCGAGGAGGGGTCGCAGATTCCGGGCATCCGCAAATGGCCGGAAGCCTATCTGCCGAAGATCTACGATCCCTCCTGCGTGGACCGGCTGGAGTACGTCAGCCAGGCCGAAGCCGAGGAGATGGCGCGGCGGCTCGCGCGCGAGGAAGGCATCTTCGCAGGCATTTCCTCGGGCGGCGCGGTGGCGGTGGCGCTGCGCATCTCCGCGCAGGTGGAGAACGCGGTGATCGTGGCCATCGTCTGCGACCGCGGCGACCGTTATCTCTCCACCGGCGTGTTCCCGGAGTGAGGATGGCGGCGACGCTGGTCTTCGACATCGAAACGGTGCCCGACGTCGCGGGTTACCGCCTGCTCTACGACATCGATCCCGAACTGCCGGACGCCGAGGTGGCGGAACTCGCCTTCCAGCGCCGGCGTGCGCAGAACGGTTCCGATTTCCTGCCCCTGCATCTGCAGCGCGTGGTGGCGATCGCCTGTGTGCTGCGCGACAACGACAGTCTGAAGGTCTGGTCGCTCGGCACGCCGGAGGATTCGGAGGCGGCGCTGCTGCAGCGCTTCTTCGACGGCATCGAGAAGTACACGCCCCAGCTCGTCTCCTGGAACGGCGCCGGCTTCGACATGCCGGTGATGCATTACCGCAGCCTGCTGCACGGCGTGGTGGCGGGGCGCTACTGGGATTGCGGCGAAGGCGATTATCCCGACAGCCGCGATTTCAAGTGGAACAACTACATCAACCGCTACCACACCCGGCACCTGGATCTCATGGACCTGCTGGCGCTCTACCAGCCGCGCGCCAACGCGCCGCTGGATCAACTGGCGAAGCTGATGGGGTTCCCGGGCAAGCTGGGGATGGACGGCTCGCAGGTGTGGCAGGCCTACTGCGAGGGCCGCATCGACGAGATCCGCAACTACTGCGAAACGGATGTCGTCAACACCTGGCTCGTCTATCTCCGTTTCGAGCTGATGCGGGGCAGCATCGACCGCGCGCGTTACGAACGCGAGGTGGAACTGGTGCGCGCGACCCTGGCTAAAATCGACGCCCCGCATTGGCGCCAATTCCTCGCCGAATGGCGCGCCTGAAGCGCGCCGCTTTTTTTCACACTCAGGTTGTCCATTGCCGTACGCAGTCGTCGAATCGCTTGATCGGGAAGGCCGCGGCGTCGCGCACGTCGACGGCAAAGCCGTGTTCATCGAAGGCGCGTTGCCGGGCGAGCACGTCGAATACGAATCCTATCGGCGCAAGCCCACCTACGAGCTTGCGCAGGTCGTCACGGTGCTGCGCGAAAGCGCGGGCCGCGTACGGCCGAGATGCCCGCATTTCGGCGTCTGCGGCGGCTGCGCCATGCAGCACGCGGAGCCGCGCATGCAGGTGGCCGCCAAGCAGCGGGTGCTGGAAGACGCCTTCGAGCACATCGGCAAGGTGCGGCCGGAGCGCATGCTGTCGCCGGTGTACGGGCAGCCCTGGGGTTACCGGCACCGCGCGCGTCTGTCCGCGCGTCTCGTGCCCAAGAAGGGCGGCGTGCTGGTGGGCTTCCACGAGCGCCGCAGCAGCTACGTCGCCGACATGCACGACTGCTTCGTGCTGCCGCCGCATGTGGCGGCGCTCATCGATCCCTTGAGGGAGCTCGTCGGGCGGCTCACCATCGTCGACCGCATGCCGCAGATCGAGGTGTCGGTAGGCGAGGCGGTGACGGTGCTGGTCTTCCGCATCCTCGAACCGCTCGCGCCGGAGGACGAGGACCTGCTGAAGGCTTTCGCCGACCGCCACGGCGTACAGATCTGGCTGCAGCCCAAGGGGCCGGACTCGGCGGCGCCTTACTATCCGTTCGACGCGGCGCCGCTCTATTACGCGCTGCCCGAGTTCGGCGTGCGGATCCATTTCCTGCCCACCGACTTCACCCAGGTCAACCACGCCATCAACACGGTGCTGGTACGTCGTGCCCTGCGGCTGCTCGATCCGCAGCCGGGTGAACGCGTGCTCGATCTCTTCTGCGGGCTGGGCAATTTCACCCTGCCGATCGCGACCTCGGGCGCGGCGGTGACGGGCTATGAAGGCAACCCAGGGCTGGTGGCACGGGCGCAGCGCAATGCCGAACTGAACGGCCTGCGGGCGCGCTTCGAGGCGGCGAACCTGTTCGAGGAAACCACCTGCCGCCGCCTGCCTCTGGCAGCAGCGGACAAGCTGCTCATCGACCCGCCGCGCGAAGGCGCGATCGAAGTCGTGAAGGCGCTCGGCGACGACGCGCCCCGACGCATCGTGTACGTCTCCTGCGACCCGGCGACACTGGCGCGCGACGCCGCCGTTCTGGTCCACACCAAGGGCTATGCGCTGAAGGCGGCGGGCGTGGTGAACATGTTCCCGCACACGGCGCACGTCGAGTCGATCGCGCTCTTCGAGCGCTGACTTCCGCGCGCAAAAGAAAAAGGGCCGCAACTTGCGGCCCTTTCCGTATCGGCGGATGCGGACTTAGTCGCGCTCGCCCGCCAGCGCCATCAGCAGATGGAGCAGGTTGGCGAAGATGTTGAACAGGCTGAGATAGACGCCCGTGGTCGCCATGATGTAGTTGGTCTCGCCGCCGCGGATGATGCGCTGCAGGTCGTAGAGCAGGAACAGCGAGAACACCACGATCACCAGCGTGGAGATCGTCAGCGCCAGCGCCGGGATCTGCAGGAACATGTTGGCGAACATGGCGATGAGCAGCGCGATCATGCCGACGAACAGGAACTTGCCCATCCCGCTGAAGTCGCGCTTGGTGGTCGCGGCGATCGTTCCCATGGCGAAAAAGATCACGCCGGTGCCGACCGCGGCATAGCCGACCAGTTGCATGCCGTTGCTGAGCGAGAGCGCCACGTTCAACAGCGGGCCGAGCCACCAGCCGAGCACGCCGGTCATCAACAGCAGCAGGGCGACGCCGACCCAGCTGTTGCGGTTGGCGGCGATGGCGTATTGGAGGCCGATCACGACCGCCAGGGCGACGATCGAGCTGATGAACGGGCTCGCCATGACGATACCCGCGGTCTGCATGCCGATCATCGCCCCGATGAAGGTGGGCACCATGGTCAGTGCGAGCAGCATGTAGGTGTTGCGCAGGACGCGATTCTGGGCGGCGACCTGGCCGGCGCTGCGGCCGAAGGTGTTCGTCTGAACCGGTTGCGGGTTGAGTTGCATGTGCTTGGTTCTCCTGTGATGTCCTTGACGGGACCGTAACTTAGATCGGGCCCCGTGCGCAAGGTTCAAGAAGCCTCAGGTCGGCGGCTGCATATTTTTCGGAAGGCGCGCATAGTGGGGGCTCGGCTGTTAATCATAAGACATTGATAAAAAACAATTTTTATCCCTGAGCCGGTGTTGCCGCAAACAGGGAGCGAATTCCTACCCCACGGGACCTTCTTACCGGCACGGCATGAGCACGCGCCGGAACAGGCTACGTCCGGAGATGGCTTGCGAGCCGCGGATTCTTTTGGAGTTTGGCGGAAGCGGTGTCCCCCACCGTAGGGTCTTACGTCCTCTCGCCTAATCTCGATTCTGGCAGGAAACCCGCGTATCTACAAGACTTTGGCAAGTTCGGTCGTCTCGTCTAGTCTCGACTAATCGCGTAAGATCGCGTATAGTTAGGCGGGTACGTAGGAGGGTAGATAATGCCGAGAACCGCCGCCGCGCTGACGGACAAAGCCGTCCAGCACCTCAAACCACAGCCCGGTCAGACGCGACCCATCGCCTATGCGGTGGGCGGGCCGGGCGTCAAGGGTCTCTACCTCCAAGTCACGCCAAACGGCGGTAAGTCTTGGCTACTGCGCTACACCGAGCCTGGAACCGGCCGCAAGGGCGAACCGCCACAGAAGCGGCGCGAAATGGGCTTGGGCGCGTATCCGCTCGTCACCCTCAAGGAAGCCCGTGAGAAAGCTATCGAGATTCTGAAACGGCTTGCCCAAGGCATCGACCCGATAGCCGAACGCAAGGCTGCACGCTCCGCCCTGCAGGCGAGCCGGGCGATGGACATTACCTTCGAGGAGGCCGCGCGGCAGTACATCGATGCGAAGGCCCCTGAATGGAAGAACGCCAAGCACGCCCAGCAGTGGACAAACACGCTGACCACTTACGCCTTCCCGACCCTCGCCAAGCTACGGGTGCGGGACATCGACACGCCGCATATCTTGGAAGTGCTCGAACCGATCTGGAGGGTGAAAACCGAAACTGCCGTCCGGCTGCGCGGGCGCATCGAGGCCGTACTGGACTGGGCTACAGCTCGCAAGTACCGCGACGGCTCCAACCCGGCGCGATGGAAGGGCAACCTTGAGGCGATGCTGCCCAAACCGTCGAAGGTAGCGAAGAACGGCAACCACCCCGCGCTGCCCTTCACGGAGGCTCCCGCATTCATGACGCATCTTCGCAAGATGGAAGGGACCGGCGCGCGGGCGCTGGAATTCACCATTCTGACCGCCGCCCGCTCCGGCGAGGTGCGTGGGGCGAAGTGGGACGAAATCGACCTGGAAGCCGGTGTGTGGACGATCCCGGCGGACCGCATGAAGATGGGCAAGGAACACATGGTGCCGCTCACCGAGGATGCGGTGGCGCTGTTGAAGGCCCTGCCGCGCTTCGACAATACTGACCTTGTATTCCCTGCATCCCGTGGCGGCGAGTTGTCGGATATGACGCTGACCGCGGTCATCAAGCGTATGCACGAAAGCGAGACGAAGGCAGGCCGCAAGGGCTACATCGACCCCAAGCAGGCCGACAGCGATGGAAAGCCGCGGGTGATCACCGTGCACGGGTTCCGCTCGACCTTCCGCGACTGGGCAGGCGAGACAACGCACCACCCCCGGGAAGTGATCGAACATGCCCTTGCCCATCAGCTCAAGGACAAGGCCGAAGCCGCCTATGCGCGCGGCAGTCTTTTCCAGAAACGACGGGCACTTATGGAGGATTGGGCCGCGTACCTCCACCCGAAAAAGTAAAGTAAGCCGTTGATCTACAAAAAAGATTTTCGACTTTAAGGCTAGACGAGACGCCCGGAAAGTCTTATAGTCTTTCGCATATCCCGCCGGTTCCCCGGCGCGGACGTACAGAAATGGAGAAGAAAAGGAGCGAGCCACTGGTGGCTCGACCTTCACCCGTTTCTGGTGCGAATCATCCAAGGGGAAGCGTTCGAGCTGTTTGTTATCGGCTCCGCGCTTCCCCTTCTTGTTTTTCGGCAGGCGGCAGCGCGGACGTATTGGAGTCGCTGCCATGCAAACACAATCAACAAAATCACTCCGTCCAGCCCAAGCGGCTGAGTTCTTGGGCATCAGCCACGCGACCCTCTGGCGCTGGCTCAAGGAACGTCCCGACTTCCCACGCCCACGCAAGATCGGCGCGCGCACAACCATCTGGATTGTCGCGGAGCTGGAACAATGGCGTGATGCGCAAGCGCGTCAGTGAGGAGGTGGAACCATGAAACCGAGCCTCACTGCGCAAATAGCTGCGCACGCCGAAGCCCGCCGCGCGTCCTACGTTGCGTGGCTGCTTCGCATCAAGCCCCACAGCGTGTTCCCTTTCGGGCCTGAGTGCAACGCCGAAGCCGATCAACACCTGGTTGAAACGGTCCTGGCCCAGCTCGAAAAACTGACCGAGCAAGCTGCGCATTCCCACGGCACATCGCCGCGTGCGCTCTGGTTCCGCCGGACCCTCGACCACTGCAACGAGGTGATGAGTGGCAAGGCCGATCCCGCCGACAACGGCTGGTTCGACAACAAGGCCGGGTATCGCCGCGGCATCTACGTGTTTCAGGAGGTCGGCCATGACGACTGACCTCAAGCACGATACCGCCGCCGCAATCGACTTCCTGCGCCGCTTTCACCCCGACACCTACTGGGTTCTCACGGCGATCATCCCGGACGGCAAGACCGAGACGCGCACCTTCAAGCCCAGCGAGGCCGAAGCTGCCGCCGCGTGGATCGAGTCGCATCAGGGCAAGCGCAATTTGTATTTCCACGTCAACCCGGTTCGCCGTCCGCTCGATGTGAAGGCGAGCAAGGAGGATATTGCCCGCCTTGCTTGGCTCCACGTGGACATCGACCCCCGGCCCAAGGAGCCGGAGGACCCGCGCAGCGCCGAACAATTCTGGGCCGATGAGCGTGCCCGCATCCATTCGCTGCTCACCGTCAAGCGCCCGCAGACGATCCCTGAGCCGTCTTTCGTCATCGACAGCGGCGGCGGCTTCCAGGGCTTCTGGCGGCTCGCCCCGTCCGACAAGCTGGAGATCAACGGGAGCGTGGCGAAGGCCCAGGAGCTGGAGGCATACAACATCCAGCTGGAGAAGGTGTTTCAGGCGGACCACTGCCACAACGTGGACCGCATCATGCGCCTCCCAGGCACCATCAACGTCCCGACCGCGAAGAAGGCGAAGAAGGGCCGCAAGCCCGCGCTGACGCGCCTGATCGAATACAACGGCAACACCTACGGCATTGAGGAGTTCACCCCGGCGGTGCGCGTCCAGACCGTGGGCGACAGTCTGCCGGGCGGACGGCCTAAGGTGAAGATCACCGGCAATGTGCCGGATGTAGGCACCGATGAGCTGCGCGCATGGGCCGCAGAAAACGGCAAGACGATCAGCGACCACACGCTGGCGCTGATCGCTACCGGGCAGGACCCGCTGGACCCGACCAAGTACCCGTCCCGGTCGGAAGCCCTGTTCAAAGTCTGCTGCGACCTGGTTCGGGCCGAAGTGCCGGATGAGATGATCTATGCCGTCATCACCGGCGGCAATGAGATCGCGGCATCAGTGCGCGACAAGCCGAACTGGGAAAGCTATGCGCTGCGCCAGATCGAGCGGGCGCACGAGGAGGCGGTCGACCCGTGGCTGCGCAAGCTGAACGAGAAGCACGCGGTCATCGGCAACATGGGCGGCAAGTGCCGGATCATTGAGGAGGTAATAGACCGGGGACGCCCTGATGGGCGGACGATCCTGACCAAGCAGTCCTTCGAGGACTTCCGCAACCGCTACCGCCACATCAAGGTGATCGTGGGCTACAACGACGACGGCCAGCCCATCGAGAAGCCCGCGGGCGCGTTCTGGATCGACCATCCCATGCGCCGCCAGTACGAGACGATCACCTTTGCGCCGGGCCGGGAGGTTGAGGACGCCTACAACCTGTGGCGCGGGTTCGCTGTCGATTCGCTGCCTGGCGACAAACACGCCTCTTTCTTGGCCCACGTTCGTGACAACGTCTGCTCAGGCAACCCGGAGTATTACAACTACTTGGTGGGCTGGATGGCTCGCGCCGTGCAGCACCCTGACAGCACCGGCGAGGTCGCAGTGGTCCTGCGGGGCGGGCGCGGCACGGGCAAATCATTCTTCGCCAAGATGTTCGGGCGACTGTTCGGGCGTCACTTCCTGCAAGTCGCCAACTCTCAGCATCTTGTCGGCAACTTCAACGCCCACCTCCGCGACAGTGTCGTGGTGTTCGGTGACGAAGCCTTCTATGCCGGTGACAAGAAGCACGAGTCCATCCTGAAAACCCTCGTGACCGAGGAAAACATCGTCATCGAGGGCAAGGGCGTCGATGCCGAGCCGTCGCGCAACTATGTTCACCTGATCCTCGCCTCGAACGATGAATGGGTGGTGCCCGCCGGGCTCGATGAGCGCCGCTTCTTTGTCCTCGAAATGAGCGAAGGCCACAAGCAGGACCACGCCTATTTCGAGACGATCAAGCGCGACCTTGAGGCCGGGGGCTTCGAGAACCTGCTGCACTTCCTGCGCACGTATGACCTGTCGGACTTCGAGGTGCGCAAGGTGCCCAACACCGACGCACTGGAAGAACAAAAGGGACACTCCCTGCCGCCGGTCCAGCTTTTCTTCCGGGCCTGCCTGCGCGACGGCAACCCGCCCGCTGGGGCCGAACCGCATTGGTCGGGATCGGGCTACTTCGTGACCTCCGATGCACTGATTGCAGCGATGCGGGATCAGGCGCTTCTGGCCCAAGGGACCCGGGGTGCGGCCAGCGCCAAAGATCAGATTGGCAAGTTCTTTTCTGAGCTGGGTTTCCCGCGCATTCGCGAGCCAACTGGACGCCGCCGCTACGGCTACCGCTGGGACGTGGGGGAACTCCGGGCTGCGTGGGATCGCTGGCGGGACTTTCCCGAGGACTGGCCGCCCCTGCCTGAGGATGGCTCGCCGTTCTGAAATGACACGGGGCCTGCCGGGCTCCCTGTCGAAAAGCCCGGCGACTTAACTTGATTAATGGAGAACAACCATGCTTGACGCTCATGAAGTGATGAAACAGGCCGGGATGACCGCGCACGACTGGATGCTGGAGGCCGCGCGCTTTGTAGAAGATCGGTTTGCCGACTACCCGCCGCAGGCTCGCGCCACGCTGATCGCGGCCTACATGACCGCGGCGGCGGGCGATGAAATCGCTATGAACCTGCGCGGCCTCGTGGAAGCTGCCGAGCCACTGGCCGATGCTATCGACGGCCTGCGCGAACCGCTGCGCAGCGATCACCCCCTACAGGGCGAGACGCTGGACGGGGTACGTGATGCCCTACAGGCGATTGCCGACAACATCGGGGAAGCTGGCGGCCTGGTCGTGCGCACGCCAGCCAAGACCGCAGCTCAGGGTGAGTTGTGACGGGTTCGCCGTCTCGTCTAACGTCTAACGTGCGTCTAACGTGGTGGAATTCCGGTTAGACGGCGAAAAGCCCATAGCGGTTGGGACTTAGGCAATCCGTCTAACGTCTAGGGTATCGGCAGGGGTTCCCCGACAAATCGACCGGCGGACGGTAAGCCCACGGGGGCGTTTATCGGGAGAATCTTCTACTTCTACCCTAGACGTTAGACGAAAGAAGAAGAAATACAGTAAATGCTGGGGTTTAGGGGCGTCTAAGGTGCCGTCTAACCTGTCGTCTAAGGTGGTGGATTCGAGAACACCCTAGCCGAACCTGCGCACGTGCCTGGGCTATTCGCCTGCTGGGCCATTCGCCTGCTGGGCCATTCGCACCGCGCCGCCGCCCTGCTTGTTGAACATACAAGTCGGAAAACGTCCGCGGAATCGACCGCCGGAAGGGCCAGTGGCTCCACGAATCCACCCCTGCGGTTTTTCGCAATCGGCAAAGGTTCCTTTTCCGACCGTTTCCAGCTATGGTTACTGTACGAATGAACAGTAATGAGAACTATTCACATGCGAGTTGCCCTGTATGCCCGCGTAAGTACCAACAAAGACCAGACCGTTGAAAACCAACTGCTGGCCCTCCGTGATTGGGCCGCGGGCCGTGGGCATGAGGTGGTCGCTGAGTTTGTGGATGAGGGCATCAGCGGAGCGAAGGGCCGGGACAAGCGCCCGGGTCTGGACGCCATGCTGAAAGCCGCCGTGCTGGGCAAGTTCGATATGGTCGGTATCACGGCGCTGGACCGGCTGGGCCGCTCCCTCCCGCACCTCGTTACCACTGTCGGGGAACTCGAAGCCCTGAAGGTCGGGCTGTTCGTCCGGGACCTCGCCTTGGACACGTCCACGCCCGCCGGGCAGCTCATGTTCAACGTCATGGGCTCGCTCGCGCAGTTCGAGCGGGAGCTGATCCGCGAGCGGACGATGCTGGGCCTTGAGCGCGCCCGCAAGCAAGGCAAGCGCCTGGGCCGTCCGAAGGTATCCCCCTACAAGGAGGCGAAGATTGCCGCCTTGCTCAAGGCCGGGACGCCCATCAACCGCGTCATGCGCCTAACCGGGGTGGCGAAGTCCGTTGTCTATCGCATCAAGAAGGAGATGGAAGAATGTCCGCCAGCAATCAACTAACCGCGCCGCGGGCCGGGGGCACGCTGGCGCTTCCCAACCTCGAACCGCGGCAGCTCGACCTCGTGCGGGACCTCGCGCAGGAGGGATGCCGGGAGCACGTCATACGCCGCGCCCTTGGGCTATCCCCCGGCCAATGGAAGCGCCTCAAGGAGGACACCGAGGACGGCGAGCTGTCGCCGCTCGCGCTCGCCCTCGAAGAAGGCCGCGCCGAAGGGGCCGGTGAGATCGTGGCCTTCATGAAGGACAAGATGAAGAACGAGGGCGACATCAGGGCCGCGGAATGGCTCGCGGATCGCATCTACAAGATCAACAAGGGCGACGGCAACAACGAGGACGCCCCGCGCGTGCTCATCCAGATAAATGCAGCCCTCAGCCCCGAGGACTATGGGAGGCTCATCAATGTCGAACGTGCCTAACACCATCCGCCCGACTCCGTTTCAGGCGACCGTCCTGAGCATCCCCGAGGATCATTTCATCTTCTTGGGCGGGGGCCGCGGGGGCGGCAAGTCCTTCGGCCTGCAACTGCTCATCCTGCGGCACTGCGACCAGTACAAGAACCGCGCCCGCGTCCTCGTGACCCGCCGCCGGTTGAAGTCGCTGCTTCAGTTCGCGGAGGAAATGCGCGGCCTGTTCCGCTCCGCCTATGGGCAGGGCTTCAGCTACAACCAGAATGACAACGTGTTCCGCCTACCCAACGGCGCAACCGTCCAGCTCACGCATTGCGAATCGAACGCCGCCCTACAAGACACCGTACAGGGCATGACCTTCTCGCTGATCGTGGTTGATGAGGCGGGCGAAGGCCCGGAGCTGCCCGTCATTGATGCGCTCGCGCTGACCCTCCGCGCTCCGGGCGTCCCGCTGCGCATGGTCTTGGCGGGGAACCCGGGAGGCGCGAATCACTCCGCCCTCGCGGAGCGGTACGTCACGGGCCGAACCCCTTGGGCTCCGTTCGAGTTCGCGGACCAGCGTTGGGTCTATGCGCCCTCGACCGTGGACGACAACCCGCACCTGCCCGAAGCCTACAAGCGCAATTTCGAGGTGCTACGCCATACGGACCCGGCGCTGTACAAGGCGCACCGGCACGGCGATTGGTCGGCTATCGTGGGGGATTACTTCGGGGGCGTCTGGTCGCACGCTCGCGCCGTGTTCGATCATCACGAAGTCCCGCCGGACCTGTTCAGCTCGCTGCGCTTGTCGATTGACTGGGGCTCCGCCGCTCCTTGCGCGGCTGTCTTGGGCGGACAGCTCGCCTATGACGTGCGCTTGAGCGATGACCGCGTGATGCCCAAGGGCGCATGGGTGATCTATGACGAGCATTTCGAGTGCGACCCGCAGAACATCGCCCGCGGGACGGGCCGGACCCCGGGCCAGATTGCGCCCGCGCTTCACGCAATGGCCGGGCGCAACCGGGTACGCGCCCGGGGCGTGATCGACTCCGCCGCGGAAGCCCGGACTGCGGGCCGCGCGGAGTCCTCGATTGCGGACCTGTTCCGCGAAGCCGGGGTGAGGGTGTCGCCTGCCCGGAAGGGGGCACGTGTGCCGCGCTTCGAGTTGTTGAAGCAACTCATGGCCAACGGTGAATTCTTTGTAGCCTCCCGGTGCCGGTACTGGCTGGCGACGGTCCCGAGCCTGCCGCGCGATCCGCGCAACCCGGAGGACGTGGACAGTTCTGCGAACGATCACGCCTTGGACGCGACCAGCTACCTGATCGCCGGGGCCTCCTCTGGGCATGTAGCCGTGGGCGACTTCTCGCCGCCGCGCCGCCTTCCCGACACGGGCAACCGTGTCATCTACGTTTGAGGAGGTTCCACCATGCGCCGCCCCGTCATTATTGCTTTGGCCGTCCTGCCAATTCTCGCCACGCAGGCGCACGCGGAGGAGGCGGGCCGCTACTCCGCCTTGGATACGATCCGCCGCGCGCAGGTCGGCACATTCTCGCCACGCATCGCGCCGCCGGTTCGCGTAGTGCCAGCGGAGCCCCGGGCCGGGAAGCCGGAGCCGCGCCAATTCGAGCGCATGGATTGCCGGCCCGATCCGTCACGCCCTCTTGATCGGGCCATTGTTTGCCGCCCAATGGAATCCGAAAAAGTAAAGCCGAACAACTAGTTATACAAGATCTAGCCCTTTACTTGCGCTCAATCGTCCACGAGAATCCCCGAAAGCGCCGGGCATTCAGCGTCCGCGCATGTAGTGGGATGAGCCCCGCTGGTTACGTGCTTTGGGCCTCTCCCGGTTGTGAAAACTGACACAGGAGCCCGACATGGCAACCATCGACTTCAACACCGTTCCCTCCGGCGTGACGCTGAACGAGGAACGCGCGCAATACCTCAGCGACCGTGCCGCCGAAACGGCCACAGCCTTCTCTCGCAAGATCGAGAAGCTGCAAGCAACCGTCCGCGAGGCCCGCGACAACTACAGCCGCGAGGCTGACGACCTCATCGCCTCCGCATCTCCCGAGGACCGCGCCACCGCCCGCGCCTTCGCCAAGAAGAACGCTGCCAACAAGGCCGCGAACCTCCGCCGCCAGCTCATCGCCAGTTCCGAGCCGGAACGCGCCGCGATGCTCAAGGGCCTGAAAGGCTATGCGGATGAAGCTGCGGCCATCGCCGCCGTGTACACCTCGCCCGCCTCGATGCTGGGCCGCGTTGGCTTGGGCGACCCGAAGCGCACCCAATACCAGCTCCAACTCGAAGGGGCCGGGCCGGTGGAACTCGAAACCGCCGCCCGTACCGCGATCATGACCGGGGACCTCGTGTTGGGCGCTGCTATCGCTACGGTGATCGACCGCCGCCCGAAGGATCGCCGCCCCTTCGCTGTGCAGGCCTTCGCGGAGCGCCTGTTGGGCGAAGTCTGGAAGCGGATTCACACCAAGCTCGAAGGCGTCCAGCTCGCCTACAAGTCCGCCGTTGCGGCTGACCGCGAGTTTGTCCGCGGCAAGGCGGACGGGATTACCAACCTGTCGCTGGCGCTATCCCGTCAGGCGATTGAGGAGGCCGCTGGCGATGAGGGCGACGAAGCCTGAGAACACCCCGCCTCTCCCACGGGAGTGGGGCGGCCATGTCCCGCGCTGGCTCCGGGTCGATGATCCGCGGGTGAAGGTTCGCGCCTGCATCCGCTGTCGCGCCGACTTCTGGAGCGCACACGCCGGGCACAGGTTCTGTCCGAAGTGCGCCGAAGAAGTCCGCGCTATCTACTGAGGAGGCCGTCATGGCACAGCACAACGTAGCGAAGGCGAAAGCCATTCACCAAGTACGGCAAGCCCAGCGGGATGCGAACGTGGCCGCGATGAAGCGCGGGACCGTCGCAACCCAGCTTCAAGGCTTCATCAATCACGCCTACAAGCGCCCGAACGCGAAGCCGCGCGGGCGCTGACCGAGTTCAGCCCCGGGCCGGAAGCTGCCCAACCTCACGCATCAGCCCTAAGAAACAAAGAAGCCGCCCGAGGGCGGCTTTCTTCATCGTCTCACAGGGCCTTACCCCATCGCATCCCATCACTTCGAGGAAGGCGGGTTTTTAGGCGGGTTTAGCGCCAATGCCCTGCGGTAAAGCCAGTGAAACTGGCAAATATGGCGGAAGCGGTGGGATTCGAACCCACGAACGGTTGTCCGTTGCCGGTTTTCAAGACCGGTGCCTTAAACCACTCGGCCACGCTTCCGGTGAGGCAGCAGACGCTTCAGCCCTTCTCGGCACCGTCCTCCTTGCGGCGCTTCGACTTGATGGCTTTGCGCAGGTTGCGATAGAGGTCGGGATGTTCGGCCTTCAGGTATTCGATGATCTCGAAATCCTCTTTTTTCACCTTGCTCAGGTCGATCTTCTCCACGTGGACCAGGCGCAACAGCTCGCGCACGGGCTTGGGCATGGAGCGCCCGCTCTCGTAGCGCGACCCCCCGCTTTGCGTCACCCCGATCTTGGTCCAGAACTCCTGCTGGTTCATGCCGAGTTTCTGGCGGAGTTCGCGCGGGTTTATGGTGAAATTGAAGAGCTTCATCCTTCTTTTCTCCAGGCGCATTCTGTCGAGCGCGTGACACAATCCTAGCACAGCGCCCAAGGCTGAAACGGGGCCTATTTCGCACTCTTTCGCGGCACTGCGGGGGGCCGAAGGCTCTTCGTCAAACGCCGGGATTCGTCTAAAATCGGACCTTTTTCCGGACTCCGTATGGCACTGATCGTCCAGAAATTCGGCGGCACCTCGGTAGGCAGCGTCGAGCGCATCAAGGCCGTCGCACAACGCGTCGCCCGTTGGAAGAAGATGGGCCATGACATCGTCGTGGTGCCCTCCGCCATGGCGGGCGAAACCAATCGCCTGATCGCCCTGGCCAAGGAGATCCAGGCCAACCCCGACCCCCGCGAGTTGGACGTGGTGGCGTCCACCGGCGAACAGGTCACCATCGGCCTGCTGTCGATGGCCCTGATGGAACTGGGCCTCAAGGCCAAGAGCTACACCGGCGCGCAGGTCAGGGTCCTGACCGACAGCGCCTTTACCAAGGCGCGCATCCTGTCGATCGACGAGGAGCGGCTGCGTGCCGACCTGGCGCAGGGCATCATTCCCGTGGTGGCCGGTTTCCAGGGGGTGGACGCGCAGGGCAACATCACCACGCTGGGCCGCGGCGGTTCCGACACCTCGGCGGTGGCGCTGGCCGCGGCACTGAAGGCGGACGAGTGCCAGATCTACACGGACGTCGACGGTGTCTACACCACCGACCCGCGGATCGTGCCGGAAGCCCGCCGCCTGAAGACGATCACCTTCGAAGAGATGCTCGAAATGGCAAGCCTTGGTTCCAAGGTCTTGCAGATCCGGTCGGTGGAGTTCGCGGGCAAGTACAAAGTGCGGCTGCGCGTGCTGTCCAGCTTCCAGGACGAAGGCGAAGGCACCCTGATTACTTTCGAGGAAGACGAGAAGATGGAGAAGGCTGTCATTTCCGGGATCGCGTTCAACCGCGACGAGGCCAAGATCACTGTGACGGGGGTGCCGGACCGCCCGGGTATCGCCTATGCGATCCTCGGCCCGATCGCCGACGCCAACATCGACGTCGACATGATCATCCAGACCGCCAGCGTCGACGGCAAGACCGACTTCTCGTTCACGGTGCACCGCAACGATTTCGCCAAGGCGATGGAAATCGCCCGGAAGGTGCAGGCGCACATCGGCGCGAAGGACATTGTCGGCGACGACAAGGTCTGCAAGGTCTCGGTGGTCGGCGTGGGCATGCGTTCGCACGTCGGCATCGCCAGCAAGATGTTCCGCACGCTGGCCGAGGAAGGGATCAACATCCAGATGATCTCGACCTCCGAGATCAAGATCTCGGTCGTCGTCGACGAAAAATACCTGGAGCTCGCGGTGCGCGTGCTCCACAAGGCCTTCGGCCTCGAAGAAGAGACGGCCTGAGGGAATGCATATGCTGCCCGCAATGCGGTTTGACCCGAAGGGACTGACCGCGTAACATCGGCGGCCTCACGATCACGGAGAGTTGGCCGAGAGGTCGAAGGCGCTCCCCTGCTAAGGGAGTATACGGACTAAAATCCGTATCGAGGGTTCGAATCCCTCACTCTCCGCCATTTAAATTAATAAGTAACTGATCTATATACGGTTTTTTCATTGATTTTGAAACTGTCTTACCGTCTGTCTTACCGAGAGAACAGGGCACCGGTTGACTGCGTGAGGGGCAAATAGCCAGTCTAAGGCCACTTCTCGCCTTCGCTCATCGCTTGAGTTCGAACCCATGCCCTGATCTAGAAGGGATTAAGACGATGATGGGGTAGGTCCTCCACGGCGGCGGCATGCTCTTCGTCCACGGGAAGAAAGCGATAACCCGCTTCTTTGAAGTAGGCGAGCACCTCCTGCGCACTGATCGGCATATCGCTCCCGCCCAGCAGGGGCTGGCTGGCGATTACAGGATCAGCTCGCGGGCGAGCGGCAGCAGGGACTCGGTAAGGAAGGTTGCCGGGACGCGATCCATGCGTCGATATCACTCTGCCGCCAGCCGACGGCCCTATCGCCAAGCTTGAGAGGCGCAGGGAAACGACCTTCCTTGATCAGGGCGTAGATGCGGCTTTTGGAGTAGCCGGTGACATCGATCACAGACGGCAAGCGAAGTAATTTTTCCATACTGATCTGATAACCATCCAGGACTACACGGGAAATATCCTGCCCCGAATGTCTTTAAAAAATCTGCGCGAAAAGCGCACAGAACAGCGCTGTTTAGCGAAACAAGCGAACGATTAGTTGAGCCCGGCTTCCTCCAGAAAGCGCGATTCAAGACCTTCCTCGATGGCGCTGCTGAGGATGAGCCGATGCCTGGCGCGGGTCATGCCGACGTATAGCAGACGCCGTTCGTCTTCCTCGGTCGAGTCGGTATGCGGCAAATTCCCGTCTTCGCATCCAAGGATCCAGACATTGTCGAACTCGAGCCCCTTGGAGGCGTGGAGTGTCATCACTGCGACAGAGTCGGCGG